>Ga0190337_1000053_pt1 | contig 20358 bp, 35 predicted proteins | sample 4872041011_MG_FD_161677 | JGI IMG/M metagenome (GOLD analysis project Ga0190337, IMG submission 161677) | Hydrothermal vent sediment bacterial communities from Southern Trench, Guaymas Basin, Mexico - 4872-04-10-11_MG | ecosystem: Environmental > Aquatic > Marine > Hydrothermal vents > Sediment ...
CCATAGCTAGCAACAGGCTTGACTACTATCTCGCCAACATAAGTATTCATGTAATAGTACTGCCCTTTATCAGCTTCGCAATCAACCCTATAGTACAAAGTATAGTCTTTATCGAAAGTACCTATATCTATGTCGTCATAATAATAACCATTCTGGCTGTCATAGTTGTTTATCGGATACACTCCCAAACCGCTATACTGATTTTCACCGATCTCTAAAATCGGATTAACAGTGCATGTCGCCCCATCTATAGGCTCACCGGTCTCATTGTCTGTAAAGTATGCTTCCACATGCAAAATAGTGCCGTTGAATGTTGCTGTAGCATATAAGTTGCTTGGTTTTAGATATGATAGTCGTATTTCTGTATTATTGTACAGCTCGTGGCTAGTATTTATCTCCTCATAACAACCATCCAAACCTTGTCTATTAGCACAGAAAGGGTTGTAATACATTATAGATATTTTCCAATGCCCTATACCTACATATTTTGCCAAGTCCCCAGAGTTTACGAAAATTTGATAAACATGCTCTGGTTCTATATAGTTATACCACAACACAAAATATTTATCCTCACCAGTATCTACGTTATGAAACCTAACAACACTGAAGTTTTGATACCCGATGAAAGCTCCTTTAAAAGATATTTTACCTAGCACTATCAAAACACTAGTACTATTTAGGTCAATAAATCCCGGAGTAACATACAAATAAGAGTTATCTTTATCTACTTCCCCGCTGCCGATGTAAATGCATAGAGCATTAGCTATTTTAGGTATCAGGAAACCTCTATCCCACAAGAAAGCGCACGATTTAATGACTTTATAATCGCTTGGCATTGTGTAGTGAACCGTTGCAACGAAATCGCCTTCCGGATTGGTATATAAACTGACATTGTATTCGCTTGATGGAATAACGTCAGCTGGCGATGATAAATAGCTGTTTCCGTTATACCTTATTGTATTTTCTCCATCCGATGAGTACATTCTAATTTGCACCACAATATCGCTTGAATTATCGTACACTCCCTGAAACTGTATCTCGATAGGCACATTTGGATCTGGGCTCAAATCTGAAGTTTGCGGCACTGCAACAACGTTAGTGAACGAATTCTTATAGCAAACATATTGATCATTAGTGCCGCAGCCAGTAGTATTAACAATTTCATCACTGGGATACTCAAGTCTTATCGTGTATGGCAGACCAACATCGCTAATGGCGGGCGTATAAATAACAGTAGCAATCCTACCTTCATCATTAACTATTTTTATCGTAAGCCTACCGCAATCAACATCTGTATTTTCAGATTCAAGCCTATACCAATAATCGCCGAAAATAGGGATCTGCTTTTTGAACTCTAAATCATAAATCTTGGTGTGTTTTATAACATCGCCACTAGGCGTAAATATTCTGCCCCACACATACGAATCAACCACAACCTTCCAGCCATCTAAAGGAAATGATGAAATTACTTCTATATCCGGTACTCTGCACCCGCCAGTTGGAAAATATTTATAAGGATCTATTAGCTGCAGCCTTGTTACATCAGTAAAGCCGTAAGGCTCTTGAGCATTAGCGAGAGGCAGAAACATTACTATAATTGCCAGCAATAGCAATTTTCTCATAAATTAATTAGTGTAAAAATAAGATAAAAAGATTACCAGAAGTATTGCCTAATATAAAATATAGCAACAATGCCTATGCCTACAACAACATACAGCAAATAGCTCTTACTCGTGTTTTTTTCATCAGCATTATTGCTTGTTTGTGTGCTGTTTATTATATTGCCGATATAAGCAGTACCGTTTGCTCTTTCAATTTTATCCACAACAGTAGCCCATTTCATAGGTATAACCCAACCCTCAATTTCAGGCTGCTGAATGTTCCTATAGTCTTTCACCCAATCTATCTTAACAGTAACCCTCTGCATCATAGTTTCCAAAACCAAGTCATTGCCATGCCTAACCTTAAAAGTTGCCGGCTTAATTTCATTGCCATTGAGATAAACAGATTGGTTTCTGTAGTAAATTATAACTGGATCTGTATCGGTGTTCCTAAGCATTACCTTAACATAAAAATACGGCTCGTTAGTAAAGACTGTTATTTTATCTGGATACACCTCAAACGCATTAGCTATGCCAACGGATGAAAGAAATGCCAACAGCAGTAGCAGTTTTTTCATGATTAAATATTTCCATGCATGCTAAAAAAGCTTCACCTAAATATCAATCTGGCAATTGCATACACTATAAGCATCGCAATTGAAAGTATCATGATAGCCATGACAGTAGGATATTTTATGGCAAGCATAACCAGCGACAAAACCATTAAGCTATAGCCAATATAAGGAGATGCTCTTGACACCAAAGCGCCAACAGACCCCATGACTATTATGAAAATGAACGCACCAGAATTCAAAAGTTTCATCAGCGCTGGCATTTCTTTTACCTCTAGAGTAAAGCTGTCGCACCTCGTTATAGAGTCGCTGTTTCCGCATACCTGAACAGTATAATTGCCAGTCGGCGTGTCGTCGGTTGTTGATATTGTTAGAGTGGATGAAGACGGTGGAGTAACTACACTCGGAATTATGTTGTAGTTTGTGTTGCTTGGCAGTCCAGAAACGCTTAATGTGACAGCTTGAGCCGTCCCAGATATAAGATTTGTGTTTACGTTAGCTACAGCATTAGATGATTGCATAACACTATAGTAATCTTTTTCAACATCAACCGAAAAATCAAACGCATAACCGATATTAACAAAAAGCAGCATGGCTAATGCTGGCAATAGCAGTTTTTTCATGATTAAATATTGTTAAAATGGGATAAATAAGTTAGCCAAACAGCAGTTTTCTTATAGCATATACTACAAGCATAGCCATCAAAACAATCATGACAGCCATCAGATTAGGATACTTTATCGCAGTTATAACTAGAGAAAGTGCAGATATGGAATATCCTATTTCTGGTGCGACAGAGCTAACATACATTCCTATCGAGCCCAAAATCAGCATAGCAACAAATACTTCAGACGAAAGCAAGTGCATTATCTCTGGCATTTTATGCTCTTTAACCTCTAACGTAGCAGAATCGCATTTTTGTATAAGTCCAGCATAGCCACAAACTGTAATCGTATAATTGCCAACAGGTGTGTCATCATAAGTATGAATTCTAAGCGTTGTAGTGCCGTCTGGTATTATCGTAGTTTGGCCCAAACCATACGTAGAATTAGGCGGTATACCAGAAACGTTAAGATGAACTTGCTGTGGCGTACCAACATGAGACACATGTACATTAAAGTACGCATCATAACCTTTAGCAACTGATGTATGAGATGGTGTAACATCGATGTAAAAATCAAATGCTTGCTGTGTTATGAAACATAGATTGGCAGAGTCTGAATACATAGATATATCATCAACAACCATACCATCAGCAAAGTTGTTTGTATGACTATACCTTTTCGGACTTACTTCAGTATTGTTATCGTAATACAAATACAGCATCATTTCAAACGAATCTTCAGTATGATGGTTTATGTACAGCGATATGTTCTTATTCACAGGATCGCAATAATCTATATCTATCGGAAGCTCAATCTGATGCGTGCCATTATATAAAACTACACTAAGATCGCTACAATCGTTGCTAAGACCGTTGCTGAACATGTCGGTCACGTTTAAATCTATATGGATTTCATCAGTAACGTTATTGACATACACAACGATTGGTTTCCTTTTGTCATATGAATCGTTATACCATGAAACTGTAAAATCATACAAACTAGCATTAACATTTATGTAGCTAGTACCAGTACCTATACACGAAGTGTCTAAAACATATCCGACGACGGTCGTTTTGTTTATATGTGTATTGTTGAGCGATATACATGAACTATTGGTACTAAGTATATAATTAACATTAGTAAAAACATAGACAGTAAAATTCCCAGTATATGTGCTGTTGTATGGTACATTTATACAGCCATAGTGTTCTATATACGGAAATAGCTTTGATACCATAACAACAACATCGAAACTATTGCTAAAAACAGGCTTTATATATTGCGTAACATTAATGTTCACATTGTAGCCATATGAATCGCTTGTGACATAACTATAACCAGTGTCATTAATCACACTAATATTGAATAAGTATCCATATGAATCATCTGTAATATAGCTATAGCCAGTGTCATTTGTAATGTTTACATTAACATTATATACCTGAGCATTAGATACACCCGAGCCGATAAGAAATGCGATACACAAGACATATACATAGTAGTGATTATATGCCTTTGCCATAATTTATCTTACACAATTGAATATAAAACAGTAATACCATTAGCAAAGTATGACCCAGCTGGAACATTACCAACATCAGCCCTAAAGAACTCGTACATACGATGTCTTGTCAGATAGTAATTAAAACTATGCGTGAACATCAACTGAGGCGAATCGGTCAATGTTATAAAACTATCCGGTGTAGTGCTAACATTGTTAACAGCATATTTTATCGAATATTCGCTACTAACATGATCAAGATACGCATAAACCTCAAATGGATGTGTAGACATTACATCTGTATGAACCAATCCATCTTCGTATTTAACCCTCTTTCCATCGTTCCAATAAACAAAAAGAGGTTGTTTATCTGTTGCATTGGCATTCATCACAAAATCAACCTTATTGAAAGATGGATAGACCATTATAAATGTATCTTCTGGCCTAACTGTAACAACAGCAAAATTATCAAATCTAGCGACTTCATAATTACCGTTTTGATTTACATCTACGTGGAATGTATAGTCAACACTTTTAATGTTGTTATACGTATAATCGACATAATCGTTTGGTATTGTATGGTAATATTCATATGCTTTACCATCTGGATAGCCAACAACAAGATCCAATACGTTATCCCTATGCCATCTAATAAGTTTTATATGATAATAACCACTATCTGTTGTTAGCTGATCACCAATTATCTTACTATAAATCGGGTTACCATTCCAGTAGAAGCTATAAACAATAGAGCCGTTATTCATGAATGCGTATTTGTAGCTAGCATAACCACTTGGATAATATCTAACATCAAAAGTAACTGAAAACGACGTGCCTATAACACTTCTATTAACATAGAGTTCTAGTGCACTCTCAAACATGTACGAGCTATTTGATTCATTGTAGTCATTCACATGGCCAAAACTAACATCTATACTACATGGATAATTAACATCAAGATTGAGATAATATTTATTGTCACCATCATATGATTTTGTACTGTGTGAATATCCAGAGCACGAATTATCTATGCCATATACCGTGCCAAGAAAGTTGTATTGCTGACCGTCCCAGTCTTCATAGCTCTGCCATATTTTAGTACCATTAAACGGATAGACAGTATTGTTAGTTTTTGAAATAAAGTATTTGTTTAACAGTTGTACGGAATAAACTCTATATGGATCAGTACTCCATGAACTACCAACACCTATCTTAGTTATATACATATCGTTAGTATATATGTAGTTACATATACCAGCATACGGATCATAGCTAGTATCAAACTCCCTTGTTATTGTTATAGTATCATCAGACTTATTATAACCAGTAACATAATCGTTGATTAGACTACCAGATGAATAATGACAAACATATGCATAGTATGCACTAACCCCGTTATAATCAATACTAAAACCACCACTACCAGATTTACCACAACCCCATGGTTTACCACTCCAATAATCACACGTACAACTCGTTTGCACGCCAATGCCATTTGAAAAGAATTGTTCACAACCCATGCCATAATCATCTAAATAGTGCAGCTCTTCAAGCCTATATGATATTGTAGACCCCTTTGAAATCCCAACAGCAATAAATATTGATATAATTGAAAGCAATACAGCATACTTACTTACCATAATTAGTTATGAACTCAAAATGATTTATATCTTTTTAAGATATACAAAACTGCAATAAGTAGTAAAGCTACAGCTATAAACATAGCATAATTTTGTGTATTAGTGCTGTTAGTCCTATATACAATAGCCTTTATCCCTATACCATAATTAATCATATTTGTAGAATTACAACGATATGCTATTAGAGGTATTAGATATGTGCCATTTTCTATAGTATTTTTGAACGTTATGCTAACAACAGCCCTACCACCAGAATTCAGAGAAAACTCTTTTTTAGGTACAACTATGTTTTCATCAATGACACGATAATCAAATCTATAACAAGTTACTTCATCACCATTGTTATATATGGTTATGTTTCTAACAACATCAGAACTACTTATATTGACATATATCTTAGCTGGATCAACGCCGAACAAAATCCTAGCAAAACCAACGCTTGATACAATCGATAAAAATACTAAAAACGCTACGAAAAATTTATCGTTCATTTTTTTATCACCCGCTTCAGCAGATTAAATAAAGACTTGGTTTGCTGCTTGCTCAAGAAAATCATCTCCCTATTGTCAAATCTAAGATATCTGCCTCTCGTGCCTTGATACAAATTTATTCTATTGCCAATAACAGATACAACCAACCCGTTTCTATTTTCAACTATTCTTCTAAATTCATCAGTTTTTATTTCTTCTACCCTTCCATCTCTTTTAATCCAAAATAATCTCTCAATCATCTTCTCGACCCTCTCAAAAGTTTTTTTGTAGTTAAAATCAATCTTCTTGAAAGCGTTTTTTCCCTGAACAGTCTAATTGAAAAATTTTTATCTCTCTTAGCAACTTCCAAAAAATCCTTATGATATCTCGTATACCATGTCCCACGAGATACCACTACTAAATCATACTCAGGCTCAAACGCAATTACATAACCATCTCCAAAATATTTTCCGTAAACTTTTATTTTAACTCTATCGCCTACTCTAAATCCCCAGCATTCAAACCTATCTAAATCAGCAAATGTTTTCCTCATTCCTCAGTCACCCCAAAATCCTTTTCGGTTTTGAACTCAAACTCTACATCACCAAGAGAATAGCCCCAATTTAAACGTTTTTTAGTGATTTCTATGTATTTTGGTTCTTTTTCGATTCCTATACAGTTTCTTTTCAATTCCAAACACGCTTTCATGGTTGTTCCAGAACCAAGAAATGGGTCTAAAACAGTTGCATCTTTCCACGTAAATAATTTTATACATCTCTTTGGTAGTTCTAAAGGAAAGGCAGTTGGATGAAATTTTTTATCTTTTTGGCTTGTAGGAATATACCAAATGTTTTTTGTCCATTCCTTAAATTCTTCAGAACTTAAGTCAGTTTCTCCTTTATATCTTAATTTTGTGTCCTCTTTAGCAAATACAAGTATTGCCTCAGAAAAAGGTCTCATATATGGACATGATGGTGATTTGAAACTCCCCCATGAAGTGTCATTACCACAAAAATGATTTGGTGATTTTCCTTTATGCCAAATTATTAAATCCATTGGAATAAAACCAATTTCCTCAAATAACAAAGTTGTTTTTGGTGCAATAAAGAATCTTCTTTTTAATTTAGAATTATAGATTACGAACGGAACATTCCAACAAACTCTACCCGAACTTTTCAAAATTCTATAAACTTCAATTAATACATTTTTAATAAAACTAAAATATTCCTTCTCTTCTAAATTTTCTTCATATCCAAACCCAGCATTATATGGTGGTGAAGTAACTACTAAATCTATGCTCCTATCTGGTAGTTTCTTCAATACTTTCAAACAATCTCCTTGAATTAGAGTTAGCTTAACCATCTCTCACACCTTCAAAAGCTTTTTTGATTAAATTTTCTGCTCTCTGAAATGCCGTAGCCATTCCGTAAGCATATTTCTTTTCTTCTTCTGTTAGTGCCACCAAACTTAATCTTCCCGATTTTTCTTTTTCTTTTTCAATTTCTTGTAAAACCTGATCCACTCGTTGCTTTGTTTTTTCTTCTTCTTTTGCTAGAATGAATTTAGCAAAGTCCATTACCACTTTTCCCGTCCACGTGTCTTGTCTCGCAAACGGATATGAGATTTCATCGTATTCTTTGCCCGTGTTTTTCTTCCACACTTCATTAAAGTATTCTATTATCTTTTGCTCCTTCACGTCAGCCATCTTCAAACACCTCGCTAATGTTGTAATATTCATAAGTTATTTTTCCGCCTTTCAAGCCAACGCACAAAACGTCCACCTTCAAACTGCCGTAATTATAACCTTTACTTTGGCAGAACTTATCAACTGCACTTTGATTTATGCTGTTTCTTATAAGAGCCTCGCATTCAGCTATGCTTTTATTGCCGTATGGATATGGAATTTTCATAGAAACATACAGCGAAACGATAACAACTATGCCAAGAACTATTGCCACAATCAAAAATGATTTAGTTTCACTATCCATATTATTTTACATGAATGTTAAAAAATAAAAAGATTAGCTTAGACCCCTCTTATGATTTCTATTACCATAACTATAACCGCAGTTATCAATCCAAGAACGAAAAAGCCTAGAAACTTAAATCCAGTGCTTATTTTAGTGAGCTCATAAAAGCTTTTCACAACAGTTATCGGATTCAAACTCCATTTTGGCGTATAGCTGCCCTGTATAACTGCTTGCCCGTAAAGGCCGCCTAAATAAGTAACCAAAGTTATGAACATTACTATTGTTGCCATCAACACAGCTTTGTCTGTCATTGCTTACCACCATAAATGAACGGATACACTATAATAAATGCAGCCATGCCAAGAAGAGGTATTTTTATTATGTCAGGCGGGTCGCCATAGTTCAAGATATCCATAACAGCATTAGTAACAAAATCAAGAGTAAGGAATACAAATAAAGCTAGCAAAAATATCGTCAATGGATTTGTTCCCTGTCCATTCATCATTCACCACCCTCTATTAATTTAGTGACCTTAGCCGCTAAGCCTATAAGCAAAAGAACAACAATCACAAAAGAGCCGCCTATAAACGATAAATCCAAATTTTTAGTGGTGTTATAATACACTATTATAGATACAGCTCCAATCAAAAAGTAGAACAGTGCCTTAAAATAGTTTGTTATCATAATAATATTCTGAACTAATATAATAAATATTTTATATTTTTACTTCGGAGTAAATTTTATGGCGTCAATGCTGAAGGCTTTTGCGCTTTCAATAATCATAATAGCGGCAAACAGGCTGCTAAGCAAATCAAGCAAAGCAGTTAGCATAGAAAACATGTCTATCTCGCAAATGAAAGAATTCCACAACAAAAGCAAGAAAAGGCTGTTTGCAAGCATAATTTTTCAGATACTGCTATTATTCGCATTAGTAAGGCTATTGCAGCTAACAATGGCAGACATATTATTATCGATATTATTCATGATCCCTATCGGCTACATCGACTACAAGCTTTTCGAAAAAAGAGATGGCTGATTCATCTAGCTTCTTCCATTCTCCAGCTCTTTTCCCATTTTTGGTATCAAAAAGCCTGCCGATAATGCCGAAATCGTTATAATATCTAATCAAATCCCAGAATATTCTATGCGGATCATCGCCAAGTTCAGCTCTTATCTCCAAGCTCTTAAGCGTCTCAGCATAAACAGGCTTGCCATTCTTTACAATCCTAAAATGAATACCTTTGCCGCTAGATGAAAATCTCCACTCAGCTTCAAGCCCAAGCGACAGTATCCTCTTAGCAACTTTTATCGCATCCTCTATACTATCGCAATCTATGTTTATTGGCGATAGCCCTATTTTTTTCTTCTTAACAATATCCATGTAATAGCTATGCTTAGGCGGCCGCATGCTCCCACTGCCCATAAATTTTTGTTACCTCGCTGCCATCTTCTGGCCTTAAAATAACAAATTCAAACTCATCCGAAACAACGCCATATCTAATCATTCTATCCTGCTCCACCTCAACAACTTCTTTTAGCGTAGCTGAAATGTCCCTAACTTCCAGCTTGCCGACACCAGTGACCGGAACTTTAAGCTTGCCTTGCTCAAGCTGTTTCCTAACCCATTCCTTGAAATAAGCGCTGAGAGGCATTCTAAGCAATATCTCTGCCTCAACATCATCTCTATATGTCACAAGCTTATTGTCAATCATCTTTGCGTTTATCAATGGCAGCAGCCCATTCTTTATATCATCCAAATATCTTCTCTCAACAGCAGTAGAATCAGATATCATAGTAGTAAATTCCTCAAAAGTGCATTCCCATTGCAGCAGCGTAGAATCATCATACCTAAGCTTTCTGCTTTTTCTCGTTTCATCAGTAAAAGGCAAAACAACGCCAGAAACCACCAGCTCATAAATGTAATATTTGGTATAAACAGCTGGCTTAACTATTCTCGCTATTCTCCTAATTGCTCTTCTTAATATGCCAAATACCATATTTTTACCTTAGTGTAAAAATATTTAAACAATTTTTCTAACGCCATATTTTTTCCTGATAAGATACTCTACCCAAGCTGGATTTTTCTTCGATGGTATGTATTTATATTCTGGCTCTTTTTCGCCCCCACCGCTTTCATCTGTATCATCAATAAGCTCTGGAACTTCTTCTCTCGTATTGTATAGCTTATAAACATCTTCTGTAAAGAACCTTAGAACCTTAAGCGGCTTTCCTTTTGGCTTATTGCCTCTCCAGATATACAATCTGCAAATGCTGCCATCGCTATTAGTAACAGGATAAGCAACAAAATCCAAAACATCAACTATTCTTTTATCAAGCTGCCTAAGTGTCTGAACTGTAAACGCTATAGTTAAGCTTCTCTTTCTCGATTTGCCCAGTATATTAGCTGTTATAACATTCTTCTTTCTTCTCGACATCCTAGCATCCAATCCAACGCTCCACAGCTCATCAAGCAGCATAAAACCATTTTTAGCCCAATTAAGTTCGGTAAGCGTGTTTAGCTTATAAAACCACATATCATACAGAGTTATGTTGCTGTATATGGATCTCTTCTTCGTGTTTTTCTCAAGAAATTCATGCTCAGTTTTCAAAAAATCGATGAAAGCATCAGCCCCTTGCTCCTTAATTTCCTCTGTTAAAATCTGCAATCTAGCAACAGCTCCATAATCCCCATCCTTCAGAGCCTGCTCTTGCTCGCTTGCAATCAGCTTAAACACAACATCCTTAAAATACTGCGGATTCCTATCTCTCAAACTTGTTAGCTCTTCTATTTTATCGCGCAAATACTTCTTGCGTTCTTCGTTCGTTTTTGCCTCTTCTTCAAATTTTTTGTAATTCCTATATGTAAGATACACTGCAGATAATGTTTTTCCAGCGCCGAGTTCGCCAGTAATTGCCATTAGCGGTATTTTATCACCCCAAAGCAATCATCTTACATTCTGAAAGGTTAAAACACCAACTTCTATCTTCTTATTCAGCTCTTCAAATAAATATTGCTCAAACGTTTTTTTATACGCCAATGATAGCAAATTTAGTGTATTAGGATCTAAACTTCTCTTAAACTTAAAGACGAGCGCGCATTCATTCTTCTCTTGTTTAATAGTGATTTCAAAGCCGCCAGTAACATTCATGTCAAGCGTTCTGCCAGCTACTGTAATCCTGTATTTTTTTGCCTCTTCTTCGAACATCGTTTTGAATTTTTTGCAATGCTCAATGCCAACATCTGTAACAAGCACTATTGCGCATCCCATGCTATCTACTCAAGCAATTCCATCAATTTTGGTTTCGAATTATCCTCTTTCTGCTTTAGTATTTCCATGAGATACTCTGCAAGCGTCTTATCTTCTTTATCCTTTTCTTCTCCCTCTTTCAGTTTATCCATCAGCGATTCTTCTTCTTGTTCTTCATCTACATTTTTTTCTTCGTCCATATTATCACCTTACACGCCAGCAATCACATCCTTTAATTTGAAGCCTTTTCCGCCACCAATAAGGTATTGCAAGCTAGATGAAATCCATACAATTTCCTTTCTGCCAAGCCTTCCTTTGCTTACTCTCAACTTCAAAAAGTCTAAACCAAAGCTCTTTAGGAAATCCAGCCCTATTTGATCTGATATTGTGAATAGTATCGTTAAATATCCTATCTCTTCTTCTGTCAAATCGCTAAGCATTTTAAGCTCTTCATCAGTTAGCTCAGTCAGCTTAAGTACATTTTGCGCAATTGCTTCATCATGCGATAAGATTCTATTCTCTGGCATCACATACCACCCTTCATAATCACCACATAATATATTATAGCAGCGATTGCAAATAACAATATTATCTTGCCAACATTAACACTAATTTTTCTCTTGGGCTTTATGACATTTGACAATATAACCATTTTAAGCAACCTATTCAGCAAAGTTGGTGTCGGAATTTTATTCCTTTCCTCGTCAGGTATATCACGCAAAAACTCTGGAGATATTGCATGAACATTCTCGGTTGGAAATGGAGAATCATATCTCAATATGTACATAGGAGTATAGCCAAATGTACTCTTAACTAGTATTGGCTGCTGAGCGCCAACAAACCATGATTTGTCACCCTTACTGAAAAAACCGTCCTCTATCTTGCCAAAATACAGCGTGCCTATGTTGTTTGTATCTAAAACTAAAAACATTACCTTGCCACCAAGATTTACCTTTCTAACTTCCTTTAGATTGAACTTCTTCTTGATTTCATCCATGTTTACTGGTTTTTTATCGTTGTTAGAATTATCGTCAGTAGGATATCCAAGCTTATCTTCCATATTTTTTCTTTAACGTAAAAAAATTTAAATAAAACCTTTTTTTCGCAGCTCGCTAAATATTTTAGCCAGCTCTTCTCCCTTTCCAGACAACTTCCACGCTTTTCTGCCATTAACTATACCATCATAAACCAAAATTCCTTTGTCTCTGAGCTCCCAAACAAGCAGGTAGAACATAGTCCCTTTTATAATATTCTGATTTGACCTAGTAACATATCCATTCGTATAAACAAACAGTATAAAATCCACAAGCTTGCTAGTTATCTTATCGAACAGAGCCATTAATTAATTATATTGTAAAAAAATAGAAAAAGGTTTGGACGCTTATATGATACCAGTCTTCTTTGCTACTCCGTAGACACCGCCGAATATCAGTGTCAAAGGTATTAAGCCGTATACAGCAGATAAGTTACCCATGTTTTGTCCAGCTTCCTGTATTCCCGGAAGCACGTTTGCTAGGAAGTATGAGAAGATTGTTGCACCGAGTAGTACTGCTATGTCCATTATATCACCAATTAGAAGTTGTTAAACCCTATATATATGCCTTTGTTATAAAATTTATTAATAAACGTAATACACTACATTTTTGTAATACATTTAAATATTAGCGTATAATATGTATTGTGAAGCAATTCAACACTGAGCAGATACAGCTGATTATGTTTTTTGAGAATCTTGGATATGAAGTAAAGGACATATTCATAGGCGATTATTTTATAGCAGTGCTAGCAGACAAGAAAATGCCTCTTGCATTATCAAAGCTTCTTCAGCAAAAGCTTGGCAAAAAGGTGTTCTCTTACGTCTACACAGAAGACCCCAAAGAGCTAATAAAGCAGTTTGGCAAAAAGGTTGAGTTCAATGGCGAGGCCATAAAGATAAGCATAGCAAAGAAATTCTTTTTAGCAATGGTATGGTTTTTAAAGAGAAACTATGGAAAAGAATTCAAGTTCGTATTCTTCTAGATCTCTTGTATTATATCAATAAGCATATCTCTGCCTTTTACCATTTTTGATAAAGCAGCTGCTTTATCGAATTTAAGCCCCATACTCCCCAGAATCGTTGAAAGCGTTGGGTGTTTAACATATGTTTGATACTCATATGCACCAGTAAGTATTGCACCAACAGCATCCTCTAGATACATCGGATCAATCCTATCCAATACGCTTTCCTTTTTGATTTTAGTAGCCGTTTTCAACATAATTATAATATGTATGTTTCTAAAATAAAGTTTAGTAGTGCAATAAAAACAAGCGACACCAGAAAGTAGAAGACGCTATCGATGTATATGTTTTTCGTGGAAAACACGTAGAATATTAAATAATGCATTAATATCAAGACTGTGACAATAATCAGTATAATGTACTTTGCTTTGAGCTTACCCATAAAATCACTTAACCTTCCAATAATAAAAACATTCTGAGCCCACGCAACAATTTATTCCATACGACGTTGTTACGTTTATTATATAGTTTTTAAACTTGTAGGCCAAATAATGCCCACACCAATCAACAGTTGGATTGCAAATGCCATTTGCACAGTATTTCTCCTGATCAGCACAAACATTCATCTGATATTTGTATTCGTTATACAATTGTGTAAACATAAAGAACAAAAATATAGCAACTATAAGCGCTCTAGGCTTTCTATGAATAACATACAGAAAAGTAAGCGGAAACAGCCCAGTAGCAGCCATCTTAGGTGTCATGCCAACAACCACTAGAAAAGCAGCTATTATAAGATACCTCCAATCTTTATTGGCTATTGCATGGGCATACAGAGGGAGCGGCATTAGCATAGCAACAATATTCCTAACGCTTTCTACATAATAAGTACCACTAATCCAAAATCCGTGTACAAATCCATATAGCAACCCAACAGCTAATGAGTAAATCATGCCTCTCTTCTCATCGATTTTCATCAAAATTATCATATTTATAAGATAGAATAGATAATCATCCGCTTCGTTGATGAAAAACCTAAATGAAATGAAAAACATGCTCATAAGAAACGCAAACTTTGTTGGTCCTAGATACGAATACAGAGCAATCAACAAGCCACCAGTAAATAGTATCGATATCAATGGTTTCTGATACATCACCTTTACCCAATACCAACTATCTACACCATACACATAGCCGTTATAGTACTCAATTCCAAGAAATATGAGCGACAGCAAAAGAGCAGCAAAACCCAACGCTTCGACTACTTCTTCTTCGCTGATTTTTCTTGCTTTTTTACTCTTTTCTTTTTGTCGAACAATATGTTCCATTCTTTCACCTTTCCCTTAACCCTAAGCCAATTGAAAAATTCTCTGTATCTATCGCTGCCAAGCAGCAGCTGCAATATAACTATATCTTTGTTGTCGAGCCTTATTCTTGGCTTTATGCATATTTCAACATGCATACCGCCATTTGTGCTGCTTCTAACGCTAAAAGCCTCTATATCGAATATCCTGCCATGCATCTTCTCTATCAAGTCTATTCCTTCTATCTGCTTTCCCTTATCATAGTCCAGCTTTATTACCTTTATCGCCATACTCACACCCTAATCTCGCTAGTGACATCATTAAATCTCCAATCCTCGCCGTTATAAGTCCATCTCTTTATAGCCTCAACTAAGCCATCTTTCTTAGCTTTTTCCAAAACTATATCTCTGGCAATTCCAAAATCAAACCATTCATTGCCAAACCCAAAGCCTTCATCAAAGCATTCATTAACCATAGAATTGACTATGCTGTCTATAACATCGTCACCAAAATCAAGCTCTTCATCAGCATTGTATATAGCTATCGTCTCTAAAGCAATCGGATGATTGCTCCTCTTCATATCATCAATAGTCTTTTTTATATTTCTAAGATAGTCTGTAATTTTCTTAATGCCAGTAGTGAATTTTACCTTCTTTAGAGGTTTGTATATAATGTGGCCATATATTTTGTGCTGTATATACAAGTATATCGTCTTGAATTCACCGACTTTAAAACCCTTTTTCATCCATATATCATATGGATAATACCTGTTGCCCCTAACCTTAACTAAAACTCCAAAATTTATGAGCGTATCAACTATAAATGTGGCTTTATCATGACTATATCCTTGAGCCTCAAACCATCTAACCCAAGAATCGTAACTGCCAGCATGGCCATGAAGCAGCAATTCCATAAAGACTATGTCCATTTCACGAATTTAAAGTTTACTATATAGTAAATTTTATGGGAAAGAAGCCATTAGGCGATAAGGCGATATCAGAAATAAAGAAGGTATTGAAAAATGCAGGTAAGATTGGCCTAACGGTTATGGATATAACTAGAAGAACCAGCTTCTCCAAGCCTACGGTAATGAAGTACCTCAAAGAGCTTGAAAAACAAAACAAAGTAAAGATAGTGAAAATTGGCAGCTACAAGCTATATAAGCTTAAAAGATAAACCCTTCTTGAACTTGGCAATAGTCTCCGCATCGTATGTTTTCTCGCTTAAATGCAAAACCTTAGATTCAGCGTTGGATTTTTGATTGTAAGTGCCCAATATTCTGCTTATTCTGGTTCTATCAATCAACCTGTCTGGCTCATAATCGCTAAAATTGGCATGAACCCAATCAACAAACCTCTTCTGCAATTTTTCCCATTTATCAGCAGGTATCATCTCCTTGAGCTTCCAATAGAAATGAGCGCCTCTGCCAGAAATGCCAGCCAAACTAGGCTCTATGCCATTATTGATGAAAGCCTTTAGCAAATAATCAAAGTCATACTTAGCTCTTTCGCTGTCAAAATCCACGTATATAACATTGCCAAACTTAACGCTTTTCTTCTTTTTATCCATCTCGCTTCGTGGATTTATCCCTATATAGAAGTTTGCTTCATCCAACCTAAATCTGCTCAGATGCTCAAATATCTCAAATCTATTTTTATGAAACCTATCGCTTATTACCTTATCGCGTATAAACCTAGTTTCCCAGTAAAAATTGCCTCTAACCAAAAAATTGATGAATGTTGATATAGATTTATAATCAACATTGGGCAATCGCGTTTTAAAAGCAGAGCCATAGTCAAGCCTTATGCACATAAACTTTGACCTAGCAATTTTCTCCCATTTCTCATTGTCGGATTCGAAATAAACTATGCCATCTATTTTCGAAAAATCGTAAACGTTTACAAACTTCTTGCCATACCAGACAAACTTATTACCAAGCTTTATCGTTCCATCAACTGTCTCTATACGTCTTTCACCCTCAAAAATCGTTGAAACAACCTTATTCTTAGGTAATTGCATATCGATGAAAAAGTCGCGTATTTCTGATATATTATAAAAAACCTTGAACTTGTATTCCCTGCCATCAACATAAGCAATAAAATCTATATAAGAAGAATCGAACAGATCTATAAACCTTTCGAACTTAAAAGCACTCCTGTTAATCTTCAAATACTCTATCGCTTTCCTTCTTGTAACATCTTTCATATTTTTACATTAGCGTAAAAATATTTATAAGTAAGAAATCAGCTTGCTCTTCGACGCACTGTTCTTAGCAATCAAAAGCTCTAGTATCCTAGATGCGCCAAAATTGGAAATTAGATAAAGCAAGTATTCAGTAAACATGTCAGCATCTATGCCAAGAGCCTCTAACTCATCCTTATGCATTGACATTACTTTTCGTATAGCATTCTGATATCTTTCATCGCTGGGCTTTATTCCTCTCAACTCAAGAGAATTTATCGTTTCATATAAATCTCTCTGAACCTCTCTAGGAAGTGCCTTAAAATTTATCCTCATAATAATATTCTAAGTATAGTTGAAATTTAAATCTGATATTACAAACTTTTTTAGTCTCATATACACAAAATAATTATGGTATCAGAACACGGAATACACGTATTCGGAAATTTGTTCAGATGCAGCGCTGATTTATCTGATGAAAAATTTATAATAGATGTTGTTTTAGACGCTGTAAAAATTTCTAATTCTAAGCTGATCAAAATCGCAAGCTATAAGTTTGATGGCGGTGTTAGTGTAGTCGCCATAGTAGCAGAAAGCCATATATCCATTCATACATGGAGCAAAGAAAAATTTGCAACAGTAGATGTTTACACATGCGGATATCGCACAAAGCCAGAAGAAGCATTCAAATACATTGCTAAAATGCTAAAGCCAGAAATTTATACCAAAAAAATTGAAGTTAGATAAAGTTTTTATATTTTTACACGTATGTAAAAATATATGAAGTCAAATACGATTCTTGCAATAATGCTGATAATTTCAATAAGCGCAGGACTATATTTTTATACGCAATCGAAGAAATACTACAGCGACAGCATATTTTATTATAAACTGTACAACGACACAGCCGACGTATTAGAAAGATACAAAGAAAAATTGAACGCATGCAATACGGAAAAGCAGCTAGCTGAAAGCAATCTAACTACATGCAAGCAAAATTATGACGATTTGCGAATCAAGTATCTGCGCACAAAAAACGAAATGCGAAAGATGATAAAAAAAGTTATGCCAATAGATGAATTAGAAAGATTCCTAAAAAGAGATAGCACAGATACATATCAGTACAACGACCCATATTTCATCTGCACTGATTACAGCGAACTACTAATAAGAAGGTTAGCAGACGAAGGTTATTTTGCATGTGAAACATCACTATATTTTGGAGACACGGCGCACAGCATAGTTGCGATAAAGGTTGTTGATGTATGGGGAGATGAAAAAATAGTATACGTAGAGCCGCAAGATGATACAATAATATATAGCCTACACGTTGGCGATGATTATTGCGAAGTGGTTGGATGGGATTGCAGAGGAGCAATCATATACAAGATAACTAACTGCTTTGAAGATTGTGTGTGGGAAAATGGACAGGAACACTGTCAAAGATTTTAGCATAATGTTCGAATCAATATTGCTGGCTTTTGGCATAATTTTGCTAGGTATTGGAATTCACAACGTAGACAACGCTTTTAATCTACACACATTTAACGAGTTTGTTGATGAAAAAATAGTTGAGCATAATGTTTATTTGGATGAGGTTAATGAATACACTCTGCATTCTAAATCAATGTATCAAATAATGCTAGGCTCTGCAATCATCATAGCTGTAGCTATAAAAAACACTATGCTATACCATGCTAAATCATACTAATCAATCCAACCAAAGCTATTGCTATCATCGTTGCAACCAATAACGATTCAATCAAGCTTCTAAACTCTAGCTTCGATTTTATTATGCCAAACACAATAGCAGTGATCAAAGTCATTCCCATTAACGTAGTAGACAATTCAACCAATTGAGCCCCGGGCTTAGGAACAACTTCTATGCTATAACTTACCTCAGCATACGGATTAATCTTTATCCCTATCTTACCTTCGTATACGCCAACTTTGCTAAATACTGGCAGCTTAACTGCTATTGGTATTTGATTGCCGTGCAAGTTATCAAACTCAAACACATTAACAGCTACAGGCTGAGATAAGCTATATTCATTGCCGTTAACTACGACATGTATGCTATCCTTAGATATGTTTTCAGCGCCGCTTATATCCGTAGCATTTATGTAGTAAGTTACGTTAAGCAAGTTGGTATCCAAGTATGCATCCACATTAAAGCTAACAGATGAACCAGCTTGTATTTTAGCTGTGTAGTTTTGCGGATCTGCACTCAATTGATAATAATGCTCAGGACTATCGCTATCAAACCTAGCAACATCGATTAAAGCCAACTCTGAAGCAGCATCGACTAATTCGTAGTGGTGTAATGTTGAAGCAGTAGCCAACGTGTTGTCCCACATATGAACGTTTTGTATTATGTTGTTGGTTTCTTCTCCTCTATACCACACAGCATAATTGTTAGCGCTTGTATTTAGCTCCAAATGCACATTGCTTATATTCACATCAGATATGCTTGCATTGCCATAACCATAAAAGTAAATGCCATGATCGCATTGGTAGCATTCGCCATTGCTAAACGAAACACCGCTAACGTTGCCATTGATGCCACTAATTCTAAACAATCTGTATGAGTGATGGCCTGCTACATTGCTAATATCTATATCGTGGCCACTAGCGCCAATAATGTGTATGAAGACTGGAGTCAAACCTTCATACATAGTTATGTTTCTGACCACTATGTTCGAAATATCTTCATCTTCAAGTCGTATATACACACCATAACAACTGTTATTAAACACTATGTTTTCAACAGTCCATCCGTTATCTCCTCTGCTAATGCCCAAATTGCTGGCATTCTCAATATAACCATTTCTTATCGTTATGTTCTGATTTACGCTAGATTCGCTTTCAGTCCTATCTGACCATACAACCAAATAGCCATTTCTAACGGCAAACTCTTCTATCAAAACGTCTGTAGTGCCAGATGATATGCTAAACACTCTTGTATTAGGCACGTTTTCGACTGTTACGTTGTGCAAATAGACATATCTATTATCGATAAACACGAAAGCATGCTCATTCCAATAATCATCTGCATAATATAGTTTGCATGTATAGCCGTCTAAATCGTACACGTTTTCTGCATATGTTATATCGTCTTTTACTCTAACATAGATATTCTTAAAAGTTATGCCCTCGCTCTTATCCTCTGAACTCCCTTCAGACAATACAGTATGGTCAGCGTGCAGTATTGTTGCGCCATCTATCGTTACATAATCGTTAAAATTCATATGGATGCCATAATCGTATT
>Ga0190337_1000055_pt1 | contig 19748 bp, 20 predicted proteins | sample 4872041011_MG_FD_161677 | JGI IMG/M metagenome (GOLD analysis project Ga0190337, IMG submission 161677) | Hydrothermal vent sediment bacterial communities from Southern Trench, Guaymas Basin, Mexico - 4872-04-10-11_MG | ecosystem: Environmental > Aquatic > Marine > Hydrothermal vents > Sediment ...
GCTCTCCAGGCTGGCCCTTTTACCGTTCAGGCACCCCGGCTTATTTTGGCAGCACAGCGGATGCACACGCCAAGGTCCGCCCTAAAGCATTTCTGGCATACGATTGCACCGCAGAGTCTGCAGGTGTAGGCAGGTCTCGCAAGCCCTCCGCAGATGCTACAGATAGCAGCCCTTTCCATTAAAAAATATTAGGAATATAATTAATAATGAAGACTTTTATACTCTGTCATGCCGATGCAGACGGCATTTGTTCAGGGGCGATAGCCCTTTCAAAATTCCCTGGAGCTGAGGTTTTCTTTACCAAGCCGGTTTCACTTCTGGCAGACCTGAAAGATGTGCAAGCTGACAGGATAGTGATAACCGATATAGCTATTACAAAAAGAGATGCAAGAGAGATCCTGGCTTTGTTGAAAGAAAAGGCAAGAAGAGCAGAGATATACTATTTCGATCACCATCCCCTGCCCAACAACATCTCTGAGGAAGAGCTCAAAAGAACGGTCAAGTGGTTCCACAAGCTTAAGGTCTCTGCCTCTGAAATTATCTACCAGCATTTCAGGGACGAAATACCGAGAGAGCGGGTTTGGCCTGCAATCTATGGGGCTATAGCAGATTATACCGAAAACACGCCTTTTGTCCAGACGGTTCTGAAAAACTGGGAAAGAAGGGCTTTATATTTCGAGGTAAGCACCCTTGTTCTCGGAACTAAGGTTGAGGAGTTCACGAGCTATGACATAAAGAGAGATCTCGTAAAGCTTCTGGCTAGAGGAGGGAATCCGTCAGACCTTTACGGGCTTGTCAATGCAGCTAAGGCTGCAGTGACACTCGAGTTCGAACTTTACCGTGATGTTAAGAAACAGGCGAAAGTGAAAGGAAATATCGCATGGGTAGAAAACCTGCATACTTTCGGTTTCAGGGGAGCTGCGGCACTTTTCTCTGCAACTGTAAGAAGGGTGCCTGTTGGTTTCTGCGTGCATGCAAGAAAGGGACATCTTGATATAACGATCAGAACACGAGATTACAGCATCCAGCTAAACAAAATAGCTGAAAAAATAGCCGAAAAAGTTGGCGGCTCTGGTGGGGGTCTGCCTGAGGCAGCCGGAGCTAGGATACCAGAAGGGAAGCTTGAGGACTTTATTCAGGGTTTTAACGAGTTTTTGAAAGGATACAGGGGGAAGCCACCCTCCTTCAGCCAATAACTCCTGCCTTTCCAGACGGAACTCCTGCAAGAAACTCTTCTTCAGGTATCTCCTGAATCCACGGTTTGTCCTCAGGTTTGGCTTTTATGAGGATTCGGTTTTTTATTTCTTGAGCAAGCTCCTTTCCTGAAAGTTCACCGGGTTTTATCGTGACAAAATATTCGGAATTCTTTCTCATCGCCATCACCGGACCGAAAAGCACCCTGGGTTCTTCCTTCCTGACACCAACAGCCAACTTTACCTCAAGGTCTCTATGCCATATCCTTTCTCCATAGACGGCAAAGGCACCTTTCGGCAAGCCAGGCTCTTTTTTTATCTGTTCCGGTCTTACCTCAAAAACATCAACTGTCCCTAAACCCTTTACCCAGGCCTTCGAGTATGCTGCAGCGAACTCGGCTGCCTCCTTTCTTCCTATATCCGTCACCCCTTTCAGCACTACCCAGGCAGCTCCATGAATGTGTGCATGAAACACCCTATCTTCTGGCTCGACCCTTTTCTTGATCAGCTCTTCATTCTGTTTCGCATCTTTTCCTCCGATCACGAGATTTCCATCGGATGTTTGGAACCACCTGAACCTTTCCCACCATCTCCTCCTTCTCTTAAGCTTGGGTTTTTCGGGCTTTTTCTCGAGTTTTATTTCCACTTTCTCGGCCCTTTCGGCCTTTTTCTTAGCTTTTTTCGCTCTCTCGAAATGCTCTGCAGCTAGTTGCATTATCGGTTTTCTGATGTCCAGCTCGAGCGTTCTTCCTGAAATTTCCAGGACAAGCACCCCTTGATTTTCCCTTATTTCTTTTACCGGCGGCTTTACTTCAGCCTTTATCTCCTCCCACGATTTTCCGGCCCTTCTTTTCTCAAGAATTTCAGAAACTGCTTGCTGAATTTCGCTGTAATTCAGGTAAATGGTTTCGGCTTTTTCCCTTTCTTCCTTTTCGATTTTCTTCCATTTTGTAACTGCTTCCTCTTTCTGCTTCTCGATAACCTCCCTTTTCCCCTCTTCGGGTTTTTTCCATTCTTCAAGGAAGAGCCTGTCAAGACCTTCTGAAAGACTTGAAAGCTTGAGAAGAGGTCTTCTGTCTGGAAGAGGGAAAGGGGTGACCCTTTCTTCATAGAGACAGGGTTGATAAGAAATATTTCTGAGAATGTCTTTCAGCTTCCTAACGATCTCTGGTGTTACCTTAGCGGTAGGCTCGGTTCCGATAAGCTGGCAGAGGATTCCTGACCAGAAGGGACCAAATCCGAGATTGACGGCCAATGTCTGCCCGATTCTTTCTTCCTTGATCTTTTCGAATATTTCTTCCTCGGAAAGCTGGAAGGGATCGAGATGGGAAGGAGGAGGCTGGTAAATTTTTTTCGCTTTCAGCTCCCGGGAAGACCATGTTCTGGCTTTCAGGGGCATGATGATATTGTAAAGCTTGTCGCAAAGGATAACATTCCCGCCACCGAAAAGCTCTATCACGAGAATGTTTTCGTCAGTATGGATTTCGAGAATCCTGTCAAAGTCCCTTTGCTTGATATCCGAAATCCTTTTTCCCATCAGGTACTTCCTTAGAAGCATGCAGAAGGGCGGAGGCGTTTCCGGAGCCTCAAATCGGTGCTGTGTCAGAAAAATGGCTCGATCATCGAAATAAAGCCACCTTTCCCCTTCTCCCGGCTTGTAAAGAACGAAGAGAAAGGACTGGCCGAACTGGTAAATCCTTTTTATAAAAGCTCCTATAAGGGGCTGAAGCTCTTTGACAAGAAATCTTAATTCGAGGGCCGAAATCTCCATAGTTTTAATTTAGGAAATCCAAAATAAGAATATGTATTCCCAAGCTATCAGGAAATTTCTCGAAAGGGTTGGGGTAAAAGCAGGAGATAGGGTTGAGATTGAAAAGAAAGGAAAGATTTATCAGGGAATCCTTATGCCAAGACCAGAGACAGGGGATCCGAACTGCCTGGTCCTTAAGCTTCCATCGGGATATAATCTCGGGATAGCTTTTGAGAAAGGAATAAAAATCAGAAAGCTTAAGGCACTGACGGAAAAAGCCAGAAAGCCAAAACCTCCAAAATTTAGAAAAGATCTTCCAGCCGTGACACTCTTTGCTGTCGGCGGGACGATAGGTTCGAGGGTGGACTACAGAACAGGAGGGGTTTATGCTTTGATGGAGCCTGAGGAATTCCTTTTCAATCTCCCTGAACTTTCAGAGATAGCCAGGCTGGAAAGTATTCAGAGACCGTTCACGAAAATGTCCGAAGATATGGACCCCAAGGACTGGCAGGTGCTGGCAAAAGAGGTTGCAAAAAAGCTAAATCGGGAGGCAGACGGGGTTGTAATAGCTCACGGGACTGATACGATGCATTTCACCTCTGCAGCCCTTTCTTTTATGTTGAGGAATCTCTCAAAACCCGTAGTGCTAACAGGCTCTCAGAGATCTTCTGACAGGCCCTCCTCGGATGCCGGGATGAATCTCATATGCTCATGCTGGGTAGCAAGGTCAGATATTGCTGAGGTAGGAATATGCATGCATGCGACATCCTCGGATGACTATTGCCATTTTCTACCTGGAACTAAAGCAAGAAAGCTCCATTCGACCAGAAGGGATGCTTTCAGACCGATAAACAGCAAGCCGATAGCAAGGGTTTGGCCTGATGGAAGGCTGGAGACCCTGACGGCTTACAGAAAAAGATCCGATTTGCAGGTGGAGGCGGATGTGAAATTTGAGGAAAGGGTAGCTTTAATAAAAGCCTATCCGGGTTCGGATCCTGCTTTACTCGAGTTTCTAGCATCAAAGGGGTACAGAGGAATTGTGATAGAGGGAACAGGTCTTGGTCATGTTCCGACCCAAGCAAGGAAAAGCTGGATACCTGCTATAAAGAAGCTGGTGAAGGACGGGATCCCTATCGTGATCACGACCCAAACCCTGTACGGCAGGGTGAACCCATGGGTCTACACAAACCTGAGAATCCTTTTCTCAACAGGAGCGATCCCAGGGGAGGACATGCTTCCAGAAACAGCTTATGTAAAACTTGGATGGGTTTTGGGTCATACTCAGGACCCGGAGGAGGTTAGAAAGCTCATGCTTCAGAATCTTGCAGGAGAGATTAAAGAAAGAAGCCTGCCAGACACGTTCCTGATATGAAAATAAAATGCGGTATCGAGATTCATCAGCAATTGCTTACTCATAAGCTTTTCTGTCCCTGCAGTTCAGGGATGCATGAAAAACCCCAGCTCGAGATAGTCAGAAGGCTCAGGCCGGTTCCGGGTGAGCTTGGGGATGTGGATGTTGCGGCTCAGTATGAGTTTCTGAGGAACAGGGTTTTTGCTTATAAGCATTATCCGAATGAAAGCTGTTTGGTCGAGCTTGATGAAGAACCACCTCATCAACTAAATCCAGAAGCCCTCGAAACGGCTGTAATGATAGCCCTGATGCTTAATTGCGATATACCGGATGAGATACACATCATGCGGAAGATCGTTATCGACGGATCCGATACCACAGGCTTTCAGCGCACAGCACTTATCGGCATGAACGGATGGATCAAAACATCGTTCGGAAAGGTAGGGATAAAGTCCGTCTGTCTGGAAGAAGAATCTGCACAAATCCTTGGCAGGAAGGCCGGAAAACCGGAGCTCGTGACTTATGGGCTCAACCGCTTTGGGATACCTTTGGTTGAGATAGGAACACAGCCCGATATAACCAACTTTGAGGAGGCAAGGGAAACAGCTGAAAAGCTGGGGATGATCCTCAGATCGACCCAAAGGGTCAAGACGGGTCTCGGCACGATCAGGCAGGACCTTAATATCTCCATTCCAGGAGGGGTTAGGGTAGAGATAAAGGGTGTTCAGTCCCTTAGCTTGATCCCCAAGGTCTTAGAGTTCGAAGCAAAAAGACAGGAAAGCCTGCTTAAAGCAGGAGAAAAACTGAGACCAGAGGTAAGAAAGGCAAATCCCGACGGGACGACCGAATTCCTCAGGCCACTTCCTGGGGCTGCAAGGCTTTATCCAGAAACAGATTGCCCGCCTGTAAGGATAGACAGAAACTGGTTGGATGCTCTAAAGCTAAAGCTTCCAGAATTGCTGGATGAGAAAATAAAGAGATGGGTTGAGGGCTATAAGCTGAGTTGGGAGCTAGCATCGCAGCTTGCCAGATCTGATAAAGCAGGGTTTTTCGAATATCTCATCCAATGGGCAGATCCGAAGCTAGTGGCAAACGTGCTGGTAAATGTTTTGAAGGGGTTGAAAAGAGAGGGGGTAGGGATAGAAAAGCTTGAAGCGAGGCATTTCAGGTTCGTTTTTGAAGCATTAAGGGAAGGAAGGATAGCTAAAGAAGGTATACCAGAGCTTTTGAAAAAGTTTGCCGAAAATCCCCAGGCCAGGATCGAGGAGCTGGTGTCCGAGACCTTGGGACCGGAAGAGGTCAGAAGGTTGGTCAAGAAGATCTTGAAGGAGAAACCAGAGCTTCGGGAGCTGAGAAACCCTTTCCAGGCCTATATGGGACTTGTGATGAAGCAGGTAAGGGGCAGGGCTCCAGGAAGCCTTATAGCAAAGATATTAAAAGAAGAGCTCTCCGAATGATTTTGCAGGCCTTAAGGAGCTGAAAAAGAGATAGAGGGTTACAGCGTCTATTAAGATGAAGGCAAGGAGCATGGCAAGACCTGCCAGAAACTGCTGTCCTGTCTGACATTTTGCCGAAAGCGGGTCTTCGGCCTCCTGCAAACAGACGAGATGCGGAATGATGGTTTTCTCGAGAAGGAAGAGTGAGAAAAAGGCCGAAATGAAGATTATCAAGAGCGTTGATGCCAGGAGGAGCTTCATTATAGCCCCGGGCGGATTCGAACCGCCGTCTGCGGGTCCAGAGCCCGCCATGCTTGACCGCTACACCACGGGGCTGTATATTATTAATAAGAAATCATAATAAAATATGAAAATACTTTTTATCCATGCCGATTGGATCGAATGGGAGCTGAAGCAGAAAGCCATTTCTCAAGCAGAAGAAAGCGAGAAAAAGCAGGAAAAAGTCAAGAACTGCTTGGTGGCTTTTTCGGCTGTCGAGGAAGCTGATGAAAGAGAGCCAAAGCAGGTAATAGCAAGGGCTGTAAAGGAGATCCTGGATGTGATGAAGCAGGTAAAAGCAAAAACTTTGGTTCTCTATCCGTATGCACATCTTTCCTCGAAGCTTGCCTCCCCGCAAAATGCTTTTGAGATACTTAAACAGATAGAAGAGGAACTGGTGAAAAGAAAGATAAAGGTCAAAAGGGCACCCTTCGGCTGGTATAAAGCTTTTTGCCTAAAATGCAAAGGTCATCCCCTTTCAGAGCTCAGCCGGGAGTTCGGTCCAGGAGAGGTAGAGGAGCTGGTTTCAGAATCGCTAAAAAAGGAGGAAAAAATAAAATCTGAATGGTTCATCCTTGAGCCGAACGGGAAGCTTCACAGGATAGGGCTGAAAAGGGACAAGCTAACGGGGTTCGATTTCTCAAGGCATCCCAACCTTGAAAAGTTTGCAAGGTATGAAATAGCCAAATCCAGGATCGTTACCCAAGAACCGCCTCACGTCAGGCTTATGAGAAAACTCGAAATAGCGGATTACGAACCTGGGTCCGATCCGGGAAATCTGAGATACTATCCCAAGGGAAGGCTTATCAAACAGCTCCTGGAAGAATGGGTGGGTGAAAAGGTCAGGAAGTTCGGTGCTATGGAAATAGAAAGTCCTGTGATGTACGATTTCGAACATCCTGCCCTGAAGGATTATCTGAATCGCTTCCCTGCAAGGCAGTACATAGTCGAATCGGCAAAAAAGAAGTTCTTCCTCAGGTTCTCTGCATGTTTTGGTCAGTTCCTGATAGCCGCAGGAATGAACCTCTCCTACCGCTTCCTTCCTTTCAGGCTTTACGAGCTCACTCGCTATTCCTTCAGACTCGAAAAAGCCGGGGAGCTCACGGGTTTGAGAAGGCTGAGGGCTTTCACGATGCCAGATATGCATACTTTCTGCCAGGACCTTGAGCAGGCAAAAGAGGAATATAAAAAGCAGTTCAAGCTCTGTATGGAATGCATGCAGGACCTCGGTTTCAGACCAGAGGATTACGAAACAGCCATAAGGTTCACTGAAGAGTTTTGGAAGAAAAACAAGAGCTTTATCCTCGAACTTGTGAAGCTTGTGAAAAAGCCCGTTCTTATCGAAAGGTGGAAATATCGTTACGCTTACTTCGATCCGAAATTCGAATTCAACTTCATCGATGCTCTCGATAAGGCATCGGCCCTCTCAACGGTACAGATAGATCATGAAAACGCGAAAAGATACGGGGTAAAGTATACAGATTCTAAGGGAAAGGAGAGATATCCGATAGTCCTCCACTGCTCCCCTTCTGGTGGCATCGAAAGGTGCATGTATGCAATGCTTGAGAAGGCCTGGATGAAAAATCCTGAAAGAGCATTACTGCCGTTCTGGTTATCTCCTATCCAGATAAGGCTATGCCCTGTTAACGATTCATTCATACCTTGGGCAGAGGAGCTGGCAGAGGAGCTGGAAAATAACGGTTTAAGGGTTGACATAGATGATAGGACAGAGACAGTTCAGAAGAAGATAAGGGATGCCGAGCTCGAATGGATACCGCTTATAGTGGTTCTCGGTGAAAGGGAAAAGAAATCAGGAAAGCTCGCGGTAAGGTTCAGGGAGAGCGGAGAGGTAAAGCAGCTCAAGCTTGAGGAAATCCTGAAATGGGCAAAACCCAGAATCGAGGGAAAGCCCTTCAAACCCCTGCCTCTTCCGCGCTTGCTTTCGAAAAGACCGACATTCCTCGGTTAGTCTTCTATCTCTCCAGGATGAAAATCCGCTTATGCTTTTCTTCGGGTATCTTTGCTAAAAGCATCTCATATCTCTCACCTATACCCATGACATCGAGCTCCTCTGCAAGTTCTAAAGCTCTATTAAGTTTGAATCCCTTTTCGGCATAAATTTCAAGCAGAACGTCTCCCTTCTCGACCTTGTCCCCAAGCTTTTTCCTCAGCAGAATCCCTGCTCCCTTATCTGAAGGAGCTCCTGCCTCCCTCGCTATCCTCGCTATCGCATGATTGTTTATCCACAGAATCCTCCCCCTTTCTCCTGATTTTATCTTGACGCATTTTTCTCCGATAGGTATGTCCTCTGGCTGGACCTTTGGATCCCCTCCCTGGGCCTCTATTATCTCTCTAAGCTTCCTTTCGGCCTTTCCTGATTTTATGATCTGTAAAACCCTTTTTTCTGCACCCTTGTTCTTGAATCCGAGAAGGGTGGAGGCAATGTGCATGACCTTATCCAAAAGGTCTGCAGGAGGTTTCCCTTTAAGAGCCGTTAAAGCTTCCCTCGCCTCCAAGGCAGGACCTATACCGAAACCGATCGGTTGCTCACCGAAGGTAGAAACGCATTTGACCTGAATCCCCAGTCTTTTCCCGAGTTCTATGAACCTTTCTGCAAGCTCGTTTGCTTCCCCTATAGTTTTTATCTTCGCCCCCCTCCCTGTCGGAATATCTATCACAACATACTTTGCCTGAACAGCCTTCTTTTTCGACATAACAGAAGGAAGCAGAAGCGGATCGATAGCCAGGGGATATTCTATCTGAATAAGCAGGTCGTCGGCCGGAGCAAGTTCAACCGCACCACCCCACACCAAACATCCACCGGTTTGCTCTACAACCCTTTTTATCTCCTCCATCTCAAGCTCCACTGGAGCCAAACATTCCATCCTGTCAGCCGTTCCTGCAGGGGAGGTTATCGATCTGGAAGACGTTTTCGGTATCGTGCATCCAGCAGCAGCTATTGTCGGGACTAAAAGCAAGGAGGTTTTGTCACCCGGAACCCCGCCAATAGAATGTTTATCAAAAACTGGCTTTTTCTTCAGCCTTAAGATCTTTCCTGTCTCTGCCATTGCAGTCGAAAGAGCTGCTGCTTCTTCCAGTGTCAAACCGTGATTATAGAGGGCTGTCACGAAGGATGTGAGCTCTATTTCTGAAAGCTTTTGCTCCACCACATCCTTTATTATCTGCTTAAGTTCCTGCGGTTTTAGGACCTTTCCCGAAAGCTTCTTTTTTATATAAACAACAGAGGCGGGCTGCTGGATAGGCTTTACCTCGACATTACCGCCTTCCTTTACCTTTAGCTCTTCCTGAAGCCTTCCATAAAGCCCTATCCATCCCTTTCTGATGAACTCCTCAGCAACATTTACTATCGCTATCCTCTTCTTTTTTCCAGCTTCAAGCTCCACCCTGTCTAATGGCTTTATACCCAGGTCTTCTGCATCGGCCCGGTTCAAAATCACTATCGGCTTTTTTGCCTCGAATTCCAGAACCCTGGCTTTCAAAAGCATATTATTATTTTTGTTTCGGGTTTATTTAATTTTTTGAGTTATTTTTTAAGCACTGCTAATCCGTATCTCATTTTGAAACAAGTAAAATCGGGCAATGGAATTTTATATCTTAAGATTAATTCCCTATCAAGATACAGAAAGAATCCGGTTATAGTTAAAGCATCTTTAAATGGTATGTCCATAGATGCTATTTTCTCGATCCTTTCTTCTTTTAAGTTTTTGGGAAACCATTCCTTAAGCTTTCTTACAGTCTTTTCATAGTAGTTTCTTATGTAAGGCATCTGATGAACTTTAAACCAATATTTTTTGGCAAATGATACTATACTGCTTTTTTCTGTTAACATCAAAATCAGAGCTTCCCCACCCGGCTTTAGCATCTTTAAAAATTTTTCATAATGCTCTTTGTTTTCTTTTGTTGGTGGAATTCCGTAAAGGGCATTTATTGCGAAGATCATATCAAATTTTTTCTGAATATCAAAATCTTGCCATGTAGTGAGGAAAGTTTTTGCTTTTGGAAAATGCTTTTTATAAGATTTTAAGTAGGACGGAACAGGGTCTAATGCATAGATATTAAATTTTTTCTTGATGTCCCTAAGGATAAAATTTGTTGTTATACCATCTCGCATCCAACATCTAAAAGGTCTATCTTATTCTTCTTAGAATAAGCAATGTGCGGATATATTAAAGCATCCACGAGGGTGATTTCGTGCCCCCTTCCAAAGTAATTATAATACTTTAATAAATAAGAAGGATGTTTTCTATAGAATCTTGCAGATATATCCTTAAATCTTCTTTCTTGCCTGAGCATTTTTCCTCCCGATTCCGAAAACGAAGCTGCATCTATCTGAAGGAGAATATTTTTCGTAAGCTTCTAATACTTCAAAACCGGCATTCTTCAGCAACGATTTTAATGTGCTAAGGTTATAATAGGTGTAAAGTCGGTTGTTTTTAAACTCTTCCCCCTCTCCCTTTTTCATTATTATCCCGAAAACCCCTTTAGGGGCAAGCCATTTATATATTTTTTTAACTACCTTTTCGACATCTTCTCTGATCAGGTTCAGGAGAGAGCTGTTCGCTAACACCCCATCGAACGCATTTTTTTGAAACTCGACTCTACACATATCTTTGCATAAAAATTTACCAGAAAGCCCTCTTTTTCTGCATTTTTCCCTGGCTATTTTTATCATCTTTTCCGAGAAATCGATTCCAACAGGTCTGAAACCTCTTTCAGCGAGATAAACCGAATCGATTCCGGTTCCGCACCCTAAATCTAAAACCTTCTTTCCCGGCAGGCTCGAGATGAAGAGGTCTAAAAAGCTTTCTGCGAGTCGCCTCCAGGCAGGATTTTCGTAAATGTTTTTTAGTTTGTAAGCATTTTTCTCATAGGTCCTTTTTGTTATCCTGTAAAGATCGTCTCTAATCGATAGCCTTAGAGCATGCTTAAAGATATCGATATCTGAAGGAGTGGGTATGCCGATCCTGAGAAAATCTTTAAGCCTTTTTCCGGCATAGGGCCATGTTAAAAGATCTTTAACCAAAACGCCGTTTTTTTCCAGACGTTTCATCAGGCTTTTAAAATGTTCGTTATAACAAAGAATGAAATTAGTATGGGTTTCGTATACCTTAAAGCCCATTCCAGAGAGGTAGTTTTCGAGTTCTCTTTTCTTTTTCAGTAAAAGCGCATTTTCCCGATCAAAATATTTCTTGTTTTTAAGACAAAAAGCAGCCAACTTGATCGCAACGCTGTTTATGTTGAAAGGCGATCTGAACTTTTCCATCTCTTTTATAACACCTTCTGAAGCCATAACATATCCCAGTCGAAGGCCTGCTAATGCAAAATATTTTGAAAATGTTCTGATCACCAAAAGCCTTTCGAATTTTTTGATAAGATTTTTTACGGTAAACCCATAAAAACCGAAATATGCTTCATCCACAGCAATCATGACATTGCTCTCATGGGCTTTTTCTATTAAAGCGACTAGATCTTTTTTATTTATTACAGAGCCTAGCGGACTATTAGGATTGCAGATAACTATCCCTTCTGTCTGTTCCAGTAAATTAAGGCTTTCTTCAAGAGGAAATTCAAAAACCGAATCTGTTTTTTTGTAGTAAATCCTTTTCACTCTGGCCTTTTGTAGATACATATCCCATACCCAGAAGCCAGGAGAAGGAAGAAGCACCCTGCGATTGAAAAAACAACGCGTTGCTAAGTCAATTGCCTGCTCTGCCCCATTGGTAACAAGGAGATTTTCTTTCCCAATTTTTTCATATTTCGCTAAGAATTTCAGAAACCTCTGATAGTCAGGATAGAAATTTATATCCTCTACAGAGATTGCATTTAAGAGTTTTTTCGAAAATGATTTGTTGCGGAAAGGATAAAGATTTTCGTTGAGATTTAATCTCAATATTTTCATAAATAAATATAATTTTTTAAATAAATAAAATATGATTTCAGTCTGGAACAAGAAAGTCGAATTTCCCAAATGGAAGCAGACTCTTGTCATAAAACGAGATAAATATATTAAAATGATAAAGCTTTGTAAGAATGTTCTTTCCAAAAAAATTCCTAAAGAAAAAAATTATAAGTGTCAGGGATTTCTGATAGGGAAAAGATACCCTGATAGAATAGAAATTCTGGATGTTATTCAGGCTAAAACGGATCTTAGGCAAAAAGAACCCTTCAAAAGCTATATCGACAAGATGCTGGAAAAATACATGATATCACCACCAACCTCGAAGCAGAAAATAGCGGACTGCCCTTACTGCTATTTTAGGGATAGGGGATTCGTGATAAGTGCTGAGGAATACGAAAGCGTTGCTGAAAAGAGCAAGAAAAAAGGCTTAGAGATAGTGGGAATTTTCCATTTGCATTATTGCCCTTATCCAACGGACATGAGTTCTATAACGAAATACGATGTAATGCTGTGGAATCCGAGACTTATCTGTGCAGTGGTCGATATGTCCTATCTGGCATGGAAAAAAATACTAAAAGCAATGCCAGAAATACCTAAAGAAGATAAACCAAAATCACCTCAGATAAGGTTTTACAAAGTAACGTATTCTAAAAAAGTTTACGAATTTCCTGTAAAAATATTCTAATGACAGAAAGATACAAAGTGCAGGAACTTTTGAAACAGATAGGAAAACAGGGGCAGAAAGCACTCTTAAGATCTAAAATTGCTATAATCGGTTGTGGCGGGTTGGGAAGCGTGCTTGCTAATAACGCGGTTCGTTGTGGTATCGGAAGCATTATACTTGTTGACAGCGATAGAGTAGAGCTTACAAATCTTCACCGGCAAATACTTTATACTGAAGAAGATATTGGTTTATACAAGGCTTTAGCAGCAAAAAGGAATCTCGAAAGAATCAATTCTGATGTGAAAATCGACGCCCTAATTGCAAGGTTTGATTACAAGAATGCTGAGAAGATAATAAAAAATTGCAATCTCGTATTTGACGGAACCGACAACTTCGAAACAAGATATATCATTAACGAGTTTTGCGTGAAAAATCGAATACCCTGGGTTTTTGCATCGGTTACTGCAACCCTTGGATATGTGATGTCGATTATTCCGGGTAAGACACCTTGCTATAAATGCCTGATGAAAAGTTTTCCTCTCGCACCTCCAACATCAAGAACGGTCGGTGTTCTAAATGCTGCAGTAAATATTACAGCATCCTTTCAATTTCTTGAAGGTTTGAAAATTCTTCTGAAAAAATCATATTCCAAAGGTCTTCTTTACATTGATGCTTGGAACGAAACAATTGAAAAACTTCAAATAAAAAGAGATCCCAACTGTCAGGTGTGCTCAAAAATTTTTAAAAAGGCTCAAAGATAAAATTTAAAATGTTAAAGAAAAAGGTCATCGTAGCTAGAAAGGATGCCACACTGAAAACTTTATTGAAACAGAATGGCATAAGTCCATTGGAGTATTTTATCATCGTGAAGAAAACCATAGTTCATTCTTTGGATAAAAAGATTAAAACAGGTACTAGAATAGAAGCCTATCCCAAAATAGCTGGTGGTTAGACTTCAAGCTCAAATCTATTTTCGTTAAAAAATACTATTTCTTTGTAACCTTTTTTCATCTTTGCGCTGTGTTTTGCATTGGCGGGTATATAATAAACATCACCTTTTCTAAAAATACGCGTTTCACCGTTAACAGTCAGTTCAATTTCACCTTCAAGCACAACTCCCCATTCAGCTGCATGAGAGTGCTCTGGAATTTCTACATCTTTATGGAAAGATGTGAAAACAACTTGCTGATTTTGACCTTGAAAAACATAGGCATCTACTCCTTCATAAGGTAATCGAGCTTTGGGCAGTTTTCTGATTATTTCAGGAAAGTCCATAATTTTTATTTGGAACTAAAATATTTAATAAATTTATCTAAAGTTATAACTATGGCAAGAATGCACTCTCGAAGAAAGGGAAAGTCAGGATCGCATAAGCCAGTCCATAAAGTAGCCTCTTGGGTGAAGTACAAGCCCGAAGAAATTGAGCAGATAGTGGTTAAGCTCGCAAAGGAAGGTCATCCTCCAGCCAAGATAGGGCTGATCCTTAGGGATCAGTACGGCATTCCAACCGTGAGGATAAATAAAATAAAACTCAAGCAGATCCTGGAAAAGCACGGTTTGGCTCCGGAGATACCAGAGGACCTTTATAATCTGATAAAGAAAGCGATAAACCTTCAGGCCCATTTGCAGAAACACAGAAAGGATTATACATCCAAAAGGGGCTTCCTTATAACCGAGTCGAAAATCAGAAGGCTCGCAAAGTACTATAAAAGGAAAGGCGTCCTGCCGAAAGAATGGAAATGGGACATCGAGCAGGCAAAGCTCTGGGTTAAATAATCAGGCCCTTATTTTCAACCTACCAGAAAGGATGGCAGACATTACTTTCCTGCCTGTTTCGGTCTTCTTCCTTATCCTGATCCTTCCTTTTTTGGAAACGAAAGGCGAAAAAAGATATTCTCCGTCTCTGTACACGTCAATCTGCTGTCCGGTCAGCTCAGGATTTACCCTCAAAATGACATAAGCTCCCGATTCCTCCCAATCCCAGGGTATTTCGTGTTTAAGGGTTGGTTCCTTCGGTTCTACCTGTATCCTCAAGCCCAGCTTTTTTTCCAGCTTCTCGATAGTCTTTCCCTTCTTTCCGATAAGCTTGGGTATGGCATCGGTCCTCACCCTTACAACGATCTGTTCATCTGATACGACGTCTATTTCGGCTTTTGGATCAAACCGGCTCACTTCCTCATAAATCCTCTCCTTTGCGAGTTCCTTTATAGGAGATAGCTTTTGTTTTACGGGCATGATCACGTTTTCCTCACCAAAAGTATAGATCTCGTATTCGAGCTCCTTGGTCTCGAAATCCCTCACCTCCACAACAGGCCTTGCCAGGTCAGCCTCTTTCATCCCTGTGGGGATCTTTACGGTTAACCCGAGTTCATAAACCTTCTTTATCTTTCCTGCTTCAATGAAAATCACCAGGTCGACTATCGCGGGAATTATACCGAGCTCTACCCTACCAATGAAACGCTGGATTGCCGAAACAGGGGTTGTTGAATGAATGACACCGATCATCCCTACCCCAGCCAACCTCATATCACCAAAAACCCTAAAATCGTGTGTTTTCCTAACCTCATCGAAAATGGTATAATCCGGTCTTACCAACAGAAGTATATCTGCAGTTTTCGTCCAATCACCTTCCAGAGGAGCATATTCCGTAATCTCTGGTCCGACCTGCAGGTCTCGGGGTTGCTCGAAAGTCTTTACTATCTTTCCTTGAGAGTGCAGGAATTCGGCAAGGGCTGAAGCAAACGAAGTTTTTCCAGAACCAGGGGGTCCTGCTATCAGGATCCCACTGCTCCTGTCGACGATCCGTTTTTTCAGCTCTTCGTGGAGCTTGTAATCTTCGAGGGTGACTTTCGCAATAGGTCTTACGGCTGTCAGCTCAAGACCGTCGGAGAAAGGGGGTTCGGCAATAGAAATCCTGGTATTTCCGAGCTGAACGACAAGGGCTCCTGCCTTGGAAATCTCAACAAAAGATCCCTCTTCCTGCCTCGCCTTTTCCAGAACTTCGTTAATTATGTTTCTGATCTCTTCCTCCTTCATCGGTTCCTTTCTCAGCTGGACAAGCTTTACCTCTCCTGGCTTGCCTACCTTTGCAAGGGGCGGGACACCGGTTTTTAGATGGACCGATTGGGTCAAGGGCTTGAAGAACTCGTCAAGGGTTATCCTTTCCAAAGGTGGCTTCTGCACATATTCGATCTTTACCTGCTCAGCCTCTCCAACCAGAGCTTGAACATAATCAGAAGTATACAGAACAGCCCCCTCCTGTGCCGCAACATCCCGAATGAGCGCGTCTATTCTACCTTTCTTAGCAAGCTGGATTTCCTCGAGAGTTGGTCTTTCTCCTTTAAAACTTATCCTGATCCCTTTCGGCTCGCCAAGCTTTCTTATAAGTTTTATTTCCTCAAGCCCTCTAAAACCCGTATCCTTTCCTCTTGCGGCCTGTGCCTGAAGCTCATCGATTGCAGCTTTCGGTATGATGATATCAGCATCCTTAAGCTTTCCTTTCTGAATAAGTCGCGAGAGGACTCCGTCTATCAAAACCGATGTATCGGGAACGATTTTTTGCCTTTTCATCTTTTTAATTTAAAAGCAGCTTTATATAATAAATTATGGCGGAATTCAAAGTGAAAATCGAAAATGTGGTAGCTTTTGTTTCTTTAGGGAAACCGATTCAGCTGCATAAGCTCGTGAACAAACTCGAAAACGCAGAATACGAACCAGAACAGTTCCCAGGTCTCGTCTACAGAATCCAGGAACCCAGAGCAGCAGCTTTGATATTCTCATCTGGAAAGATAGTTTGCACCGGAGCGAAATCGATAGAAAAGGCAAAGGAAGCTATCAAGATAGTGGTGAATACTATAAGGAAGACAGGCGTTAGCTTGCCGAGGAAATACAGGGTTCAGGTTGAAAACATCGTGGCATCGACCAAGATAAAGGCAAACCTTAATCTGGAAGACATAACCTTCCAGCTCGAAAACGCAGAATACGAACCAGAACAGTTCCCAGGTCTCGTCTACAGAATCCAGGAACCCAGAGTTGCTTTTCTGCTGTTTTCTTCAGGCAAAATAATCTGTACAGGGGCCCATACGATAGAGGCAATACATACAGCTTTGAAAAAACTGAAGAAAAAGCTCGAATCGATAGGGATCAAGGTAAAACCAGTAAAGGAATAGTCACTTCACCCTGTTGCCCTTCCCTAACCTGGCTTTCCATTGCCAGGAATATTTTTTTATTTTTGAGCTCTGTCCGAAACCGCAAGCAGAACATCTTTTTTTGCTTACATGATAAGAGTGCTTTCCGCATCTCCTGCATCTTATATGTGTCTTCTTCTGCTTCAAACCCATCGAGGGCGTTCCTTTAACCATAATTAGCTCACTTACCCGGGGAGATATAAACTATGTTGTCCCCTCTTATCAAAATTTTTCCAAGATTTACTTCCTTTTCCGCCTGAACCCTCGCATCGTCCAGCCAGATGTTGATATGGGAATCAAAAGCCCTAAGGATCCCTGTTATGGTCTCGCCGTTTTTGGTCTGGACGATGATCCTTTTGTCAACTGCCGAGCCAAGTACGTCGAGTGGTCTCTGCATATTCATTCTATTAGCATGGGTATATAAATATAAATGTTTATAAAAAATTTATGCCGACCTGGCACCTGAGGTCTCAAAGAAAACCAACCGGGAAGCTTTTAAAGCCCCTGAGAAAGAAGAGAAGGATGGATAGGGGTGGAATTTTTCTAGCACCGAGCGTCGGCGAGATAAAGAAAAGGATAGATAGGGTGAGGGGAGGAAACCGAAAGGTAAGACTTTTAGCAGTAAATCTTGCGAATGTCTCGGATGAAAAGGGGAAAACTAAAAAGGTCAAGATTCTGGGGGTCGTTCAGAATCCGGCAAATCCGCACTATACCAGAAGAAATATCCTGACGAAAGGAGCGATTATAAAAACGGAGATCGGACTTGCAAGGGTGACATCAAGACCCTGTCAAGAAGGGATAGTAAATGCAAAACTGATCGAAAAAGCCTAATACTGAATACCCGCTATCGCCTCGAGCTTTTTCGGATGCTTCCTGTCGACTATCTCATTTACGTAATCCGCTATCGAATAGAACTCTTTTGGCGCATATCTTCCGGTTAAAACGACATGCGTTCTTTTCGGCAGGTTTTTCAGGAGTTCCAATACCTCGGTCTTTTCCAGCATCCCACAATGAACAGCCAGGTTTATCTCATCAAGAACAAGCAGGAAAGGCGGACTTTCCTTGAGAATCTTTCTAGCCAGCTCGAGCCCCTTTTTACAAAGCTTTTTGTCCCTTTCATCCAGGTTTTTCAGACCGTGCCACCCCCTTCTTCCAAACTGATAGATTTCGTAATACGGCTTCAGTTTCTCCCTGATCTTCCATTCCCCTGTTTTCTTCCACCATTTTAGAAACTGAATGATGACGACCCTTTTCCGATGAGCAACGGATCTTAAAGCCAGACCTAACGCGTTTGTCGTCTTCCCTCCTCCCGTTCCTGTATACAGATATATCTGGCCCATTTCAAAGCGGACAGATCCCGGGACAACCGCCTGAGTATTCAGCCTCTGCTTTCACCCTCGGCTTTATATACAGGACCTGTTCCGGTTTCGATCCATAGCGATAGGCTGTTATACCCTTGCACTTAAGCTTATAAGCCAGTCTGAAGGCTCGGTTGAAATCTTCTGGGGTGGCATTAGGCGGAAAGTTTATGGTTTTGCTGACAGACGAATCGACCCATTTCTGGAACGCTGCTTGCATCCTTACATGCCATTCCGGTTTTATATCAAGGGCAGTTTTGAAAACCCTTTTCACCCATTTCGGAAGGTCAAGATGCTGGATCGAGCCCGTTTTTGCTATTTCGAGCATGAGCTCTGCTGAATAGAAGCCAAGATCCTTGGCCACCCTTTCGAAAACCCAATTCGTTTCCAAAAGCTCCCTCCCACCCAGAATTTTTCTCACATAGCTTAAAGCGAAAACCGGTTCTATTCCCGAAGAGCATCCGGCAATTATGCTTATGGATCCTGTTGGAGCTATGACGGTCGTGGTTGCGTTCCTCATGGCCCTGTAGCCCTTCCTGTCCCAAAGAGAGCCTTTAAAAGCAGGAAACGATCCCCTCTTTCTGCCAAGTTCAGCAGACTCGTCTCTTGCATGTTTGGATATGAATCTCATGATCCTGCTGGCGAGCTGGATGGCTTCCTCGGAATCGTAAGGGATCCTTAAAAGGAAAAGCATATCTGCAAAGCCCATGATCCCCAAACCTATTCTTCTCGTTCTCTTGGTCGCCTGCTCTATTTCCGGGAACGGGTAACGGTTCGCATCTATTACATCATCAAGAAACCTGACAGCCAGCCTTACGGTTCTTTCCAGCTTCTGCCAGTCCAGCCTGTACCTCTCTCCTCTTTTTTCGAGCATTTTAGTCAGATTTATGGAACCGAGATTGCAGGATTCATAGGGATGAAGTGGAAGCTCGCCGCAGGGGTTTGTTGCCTCTATCCTTCCAAGATGCCTGGTCGGGTTCCTTCTATTTATCTCGTCGATGAAAAGCAATCCAGGATCTCCGGTCTTCCAGGCATTCTTGATTATCAGGTTCCATATCCTTTCAGCCGGGACTTTTTTCACAACCTTTCCGGTTCTCGGGTTTATCAGCTTATAATCTTTCCCTGCTTCCAGGGCTTCCATGAACTTGTCAGAAACCGCAACAGAAAGATTAAAGTTTTTGAGCACATCTCCTTTTGCCTTTGCCTGAATGAATTCCTCGATATCAGGATGCTCCACAGCCAGTACACCCATCATCGCTCCTCTTCTCTTCCCTCCTGCCTTTATAACATCGGTCACAACATCGTAAACCCGCATGAAGCTTACCGGTCCTGAAGCAACACCCATTGTCGAACGAACAACATCACCTTTAGGCCTTAATCTCGAAAAAGAGAAGCCTACCCCTCCACCCGTCTGCTCTATTATTGCAAGCTTTTTTGCTGCCTCGAAAATACTTTCTAAAGAATCCTCGACCGGAAGGACAAAACAAGCAGAAAGCTGGCCGAGGGGAGCCCCGGCATTGAAAAGGGTCGGGCTGTTGGGCAAGAACTCCAATCTTGCCATAAGCTGGAAAAATGCTTCTTCTGTTTCCTTGCTATTGCCTTTATATTTC
>Ga0190337_1000056_pt1 | contig 19700 bp, 17 predicted proteins | sample 4872041011_MG_FD_161677 | JGI IMG/M metagenome (GOLD analysis project Ga0190337, IMG submission 161677) | Hydrothermal vent sediment bacterial communities from Southern Trench, Guaymas Basin, Mexico - 4872-04-10-11_MG | ecosystem: Environmental > Aquatic > Marine > Hydrothermal vents > Sediment ...
AAGTTAATTCATAAGCAACTGCAATTTATAAAGTATTAGCGTTTGAATCATAAAGAGTAATTGTTGCTCTTTACATATCTAATTATATCAGAAATTTAATATTAAAAGATAAATTTAGTATTTTACTAATTTCAAAAAGTGCTGTAAGTTCTTTGGTTTTCTTTCTAATTGGTTTAAAGAAATTTGTTTTATGAAGTCTAAAAGTCTAAAGCAAAATTATTGTTTCTAATTTTTTCCCATAATTTTCTTTTTATTAAAATTATACTTACTTCCTTTGCTTTTTTAGATCCTAAATTTTTGTATAATTTAGCATAACTTTTTTCTCCCCATCCTTTATAACTTATTACCAAAATAAGTCTTTTACAATGAATTTTTTTAAGAAAATAAGTAATAGGTGGACAATTGAAAGTCCATTTAGGGAAACAAAGAATTATTGTTTCATTAGAAGGTGGTTCAAAAAGTGCTTTTAAAGAAAGATAAGGTATAAAAGAAAGAACAAGCCAGATAAAATAAGGAAATTTATAAGTTTTTATTTCTTTTGGTTTTATTTTAAATTTTTTACTTAACCATTCTGCTATTTCTTTTGATATACCTGTATAAGAAAAATAATAAATATCCACTTTTAATTAATGAGACTGTTTTTCTTTTAAATATTCTTCAATCAAATTATCTGGAGATTCAGTAGAGGTATCTGTAATAAGAACTCTTATTTCATTTTGAGAAAGATGATCTGCAAGATTTTTAGGTGGATCGAAAAGAAGAACATGTGTAACTACTTGTTCTTTGAGAAAATCAATCAAATTTTGATTTTCTACCTTTTTAACTACATCTTTTACTAAAATTTTATTATTTTCTATATCATAGATTGCAAATAGATCAAATTTTTCTGGATCGATTTCAATTTTAGAAGGTGTATTTATAGGAATAGCTACTCTCATAAATCTTTCTTCTAAAATATCTCTTTTCATTTCTTCAGTAGCTGATATTATTTTCCTAATTAATTCTTCAAAAGCTTTAGCTGTAGGACTTTCAGGATAAGCAGCAATAAATGGCCTTCCAGTATCTCCAGTATCTACTACACGTGGATCAATAGGAATTCTTCCTAAAAATCTAAGTCCAAGTTCTTGGGCTAATTTTTCCCCTCCTCCTTTTTTAAAAAGATCTATAGGTTTACCACAATGAGGACAAATAAATCCACTCATATTTTCTACAATACCAAGGATTCTCATTTTTGTTTTTTGACAAAATCTGATAGATTTTTTAACATCTATTAAAGAAACTTCTTGAGGAGTTGTAACTATAACAACATAAGCATCTGGAATAGTTTTAGCAACAGTAAGAGGCTCATCTCCTGTTCCAGGAGGTGCATCAATTATTAAATAATCAAGTTCTCCCCAATCTATATCTCCTATAAATTGTCTTATAGCAGAATGTTTTAAAGGTCCTCTCCAAATAACAGCTGAATCTTCTGAAGGGAGTAAAGGTTCTATAGAAAGAAATTTAAGGTTTGGAGAGTATTTAATTGCTCCTATTTTGCCATCAGGTTTTCTTGAAAGTCTTAAGTCTCTTGCTCCAAGCATTTTAGGAATGTTAGGACCATGTAAATCTACATCCAAAAGTCCTACCATAAAATCTTGTAAAGATAAACCTATAGCTATATTAACAGCAACAGTGCTTTTACCAACCCCTCCTTTTCCAGACATAACTAATATTTTATATTTTATCTTACTAAGTTGTTCTCTTACTTTTTTATCCTCTTGTTCCATAATAAAACTTTTCTCTTTTTTAATCATAAGATCCCTCCAAAAAGATAATTGTTAAAAGATTCAGCTTGAGTATTCTACCTCTAATTTATGATTTTGTCAATTTTAAAAAGTTTAATCCTTTTTTCCTCTTGAAATTATCTTAAATTCATCTATTATTTAAATAACTTTAAAATTTAAATATTTATAAAAGAGGTGTAAAAGAAAAAATGAGTGTAGAAAGTATAAAAGATGAAATAATTACTAAAGAACTAATTTTTGAAGAATACCCTATACTGCGTGCTCTTTATGGAGAAAGGGGGACTAATTTCAAAATTTTAGAAAGTTATTTTAGAGTTCAACTATCTCTTAAAGGAAATCATGTTTTTATAACTGGAGAACCTATAGATTCTGAACTTGCTGAAAAAACTATAGAGGAATTATATTCTCTTGTGAAATCAGGTTATAACCTTTATCCTTCAGATGTAGAATATGCATCCAGAATTATTTTAGAAAATCCACATGCAAAACTGAAAGATATATTTTTAGATACTATATTTGTAACTTCTGGAAGGAAAGTAATAACACCTAAGGGAGTTACTCAGAAAAGATACATAGAAGCTATAAGAAAATCTGAGGTGGTTTTTGGAATAGGACCTGCTGGAACAGGAAAAACTTATCTTGCTGTTGCTATGGCTATTTCTTATCTTATGAAAGGAGAGGTAAATAGAATTATTTTGGTAAGACCAGCTGTAGAAGCTGGAGAAAAACTTGGATTTTTACCTGGTGATATTGCTGAAAAAGTAAATCCCTATTTAAGACCTCTTTATGATGCACTTTATGATATGTTGTCTTTTGATAAAGTGATGAGATTTTTTCAGAAAGGGGCTATAGAAATAGCTCCTCTTGCATTTATGAGAGGAAGAACTTTAAATGAAGCTTTTATCATTCTTGATGAAGCTCAGAATACAACCTCAGAACAAATGAAAATGTTTCTTACTCGTTTAGGACAAAATTCTAAAGCTGTAATTACTGGTGATATTACTCAGATAGATCTTCCAGATCCTAAAAAATCAGGATTACTTGAAGCTGTAGAAATATTAGAAGGAATTGAAGGTATTACTTTTATATATTTTACTAAAAATGATGTAGTAAGACATCCCATAGTACAAAAAATTATTGAAGCTTATGAAAGAAAAGAAAAAAATTTTTAGTATTTTAAAAAGATAATGATAAATATATTTCTAAAGTCTTTTATCCAGTTAATAGATTTATTTTTAACCATTTATATATGGATTATTATAGCTCGTGCCATTATTTCTTGGGTAAATCCTGATCCTTATCATCCTTTGGTTAGATTTCTTTATAGAGTTACAGAACCAGTATTAGCTCCTGTGCGCAGAATTATTCCTCCAATTGCAGGAATAGATATAAGTCCTGTAATAGTTATCTTTGTTATATTTTTCATTCAAAATTTTCTTCATTATCTAATGATGAAATTCTTAATATTTTAAATGATTTTAGAATTAAAAGTAAAACCAGGCTCTGCAAAGGATAAAATTCTTGTATTTAAAAAACCTAATTTTTTAGAAATATCTTTAAAAGCAAAACCTGAGAAAAATAAAGCTAATGAAAGTCTTTGTCAGTTCTTAAGAAAGATTTTTAAAGTTTCTAAAAACCAGATAAAAATTTTAAGAGGTAAAACTTCAAGAAACAAACTTATTAAAGTTGAAGGACTTACAGAAAAAGAAGTTATAAAAGCACTTGAAAAAGCATTAGAAGAAAGTTAAAAATAATTTTAAAGAGAAATCTTTATTATGCTAAAGCTCAAATTTTAAACAATTTTACTCAATGAAAAAAAAGAATAATAAATCTTCCCTTTTTCATTATGAAGATTATTTCAGTAAATATGAAAATCTAATTCCTGATTATAAAAAATTTCTTTCCTATTTAAAAACTCCTATGCCTCAATATTTTAGAATAAATACTTTAAAGGTATCAAATAAAGAAGAGCAAAAACATTTATTAAATATTCTTAAAGAAAAAGGAGTTATTTTTGAAGAGGTTAAAGAAATTTCCTATTTTTATAGAGTAATAAATAATGAAGAAATATCCTTAGGAAATTTAGAGGAGTATAGTCTTGGACTTATTCATTCTATGACTCTTTCAAGCAGTCTTCCTATAATTGCTCTTGATCCTAAACCTGGAGAATTGATTTTAGATATGTGTGCAGCACCTGGAGGAAAAACAGGTCTTATAGCTATGGTAACTCATGATAAAGCAATAATTGTTTCAAATGATAAGAGACTTGATAGATTAACAGCACTGGTTTCTAATATTAAAAGACTTGGTATAACATGTGTAATTACTACAAGATATAGAGGGGAACAATTTCCTTTTGGAATTCCTTTTAATAAGATTTTAGTAGATGCTCCTTGCACAGGAGAAGGAAGATATAGAATAGGATTAGAAGGAGAAATTCTTTATCAAAAAGGAAGTGGTAGAGCTAATTTACCTTCTATTCAAAAGGGATTACTTGTTAGAGCTTTTGATTTGGTTGAACCAGGAGGAATAATAGTTTATAGCACTTGCACTATTAATCCTAAAGAAAATGAGGAAGTAGTTGATTATTTGTTAAGAAAAAGACAAGCAGAAATAATTGACTGGGAATCTCCACTACCCTTTCATCCTGGTTTGATTGAATGGGAAGGTAAACCTTATCATCCATCTTTAAAATTAACTAAACGTTATTATACTCATGAAGTTCAAGCAGTAGGATTTTTTGTAGCAAAAATAAGAAGGGTTAATTAAAAATTGAAACTCTTTGTATTCTTAAAACTTGTGTTATAATACTTTTTCTGGGAAATAAAAAGGGGGATATCATGTCTGCATTAGTAATAGTAGGAACACAATGGGGAGATGAAGGAAAAGGGAAAATAGTAGATGTTCTTACACAAAAAGCAGATTATGTAGTTCGTTTTCAAGGTGGAAATAATGCAGGACATACTTTGGTTATAAATCAAAAAAAATATATTTTTCATCTTATACCTTCTGGAATATTTTGGCCTCAGACAGTATGTGTAATAGGAAATGGTGTAGTAGTGGATCCTGAAGTATTGATTAATGAAATAGAAAAGTTAAAAAAAGAGGGATTAAAAATAGATTCTGATAAACTTCTTATAAGTGAAAAAGCACATACTATTATGCCTTATCATAAAGCTTTAGATTTAGCGAGAGAAAAAAAAGCTAAAAAGAATAAAATAGGAACAACTTGCAGAGGAATAGGACCATGTTATGAAGACAAAGCTGCAAGAAAAGGTTTTAGGCTAATAGATTTGACTTATCCAGAAATATTTAAAGAAAAACTAAAAATTGTGCTTGAGGAAAAAAATTTTATTTTGAAATACTTGAATGCTGAAATTATAAAATTTGAAGATATTTATGAAAGATATATAAAATATGGTAAATATTTAAAACCTTATCTTACAGATGTTTCCAGAGTTCTTTGGAAAGCCAAAAAAGAAGGTATGAAAATTTTATTTGAAGGAGCTCAAGGAACTTTCTTAGATATAGATCATGGAACTTATCCTTATGTAACCTCTTCTAATACTTTGGCTGGAAATGCATGTTGTGGAGCAGGTCTTGGACCTTTAGAAATAGATTTAGTTTTAGGAGTAGTAAAAGCTTATACAACAAGAGTTGGAGAGGGTCCTTTTCCTACTGAAATAAAGGATAAATTAGGTGATCATTTAAGAACTAAAGGAAATGAATATGGATCCACTACTGGAAGACCAAGAAGATGTGGATGGTTAGATTTAGTTTTAGTAAAAACTGCTGTAAGATTGAATAGTATCAAAGCAATAGCCTTAACTAAACTTGATGTTCTTTCAGGACTTGAAAAAATAAAAATTTGTATAGGTTATGAATACGAAGGAAAAGTAATAGATTATTTACCTTCAAGTTTAATCGAGATGAGTAAACTTAAACCTATATACAAAGATTTGCCAGGATGGAAAGAAGATCTTAAAGATGTTAAAAAATTTGAAAATCTTCCTAAGGAAACAAAATTATATATAAAAACTATAGAAGAATACTTAGAAGTCCCTCTTTATTTAATTTCTACAGGTCCAGAAAGAGAAAATTGTCTCATCTTAAAAAATCCTTTTGAAAATTAAATTTTTAAAAAAATCTATGAAAGAAAAAATTCTTATTGCAAATAGAGGGGAGATTGCATTAAGAATAATGGAAGCTTGTAAAGATTTAGGTATAGAATATGTAGTAGTTTATACTAAAGAAGATCAAGATTCTCTCCATGTAAAATTAGCTGAAAAAAAATACAGAATTTCTGATTATCGAGATATGAATGATCTTTTAGCAGTAGCTGATGAAGTTAAATGCACTGCTATACATCCAGGTTATGGTTTCCTTTCTGAAAATTATAGATTTGCAAGAAGAGTGGTTAAAAGAGAGCGACCTCTTATTTTTATAGGTCCTTCTTGGGAAGCTATAAGGGACTTAGGAAATAAACTTTTTTTAAAAAAATTAGCTAAAAATTTAGGTATTCCGGTTATACCTGGAACTATAGAACCTATTTATAATGAAATTGAAGCAGAATTGAAAGCTGAAGAACTTTATGAAAATTTAAATTCCCAAGGTATTAATAATCCTTCACTTTTAATTAAACCTGTTGCTGGTGGCGGAGGGATGGGAATTGCAGAAGTTAAAGACTTAGAAGAACTTCGTCCTATATTTAGAAAAATAAGAGCTTATGCTAAAAGACTTTTTGGAGATGAAGGAATTATTATAGAAGCTAAAATTCCTCTTTTACAACATGTAGAAGTTCAAATTCTCGGAAGTAAACATGGAGAATATGTTCATTTTGGAACAAGAAATTGTACTATCCAAAGTCTTTCTAAACAAAAAAGAATTGAAATTGCTCCAGGCTTTAATTATGAAAGTAAATACACTTTCAATTTTAAAGAAGTGGAACAAAATATTATTAATTATTCTTTAAAATTGGCTAAATATCTCAATTATGATAATGCAGGAACATGGGAATGGTTAATTACTCCAGAGGGCAAATATTATCTTATGGAAGTTAATACAAGAATTCAAGTAGAGAATGAGATTTCTGCAAAGATTTCTTTTGTAAAAAATAAACAAATTAATTTAATAAAAGAACAAATTAGAATTGCCTTTGGTGAAAAATTAGGATATTCTCAAAAAGACATTAAATTTAAAGGCACAAGTATAGAACTAAGACTTGTGGCTGAAGATACCAAAAGAGGTTTTCATCCTTTAAGTGGAACTATTACTAAATTTCGATGGACTCCCCAATCTTGGCTTACTGTAAGAACTCATGTTCCTCAAGATAAACCCTATACTATTCCTACTCAGTTTGATCCTAATTTGGCTTTAGCTATAATCTATGGAAATAACTTTAAAGACGCAAAAAAGAAAAGTTTAGAATTTTTGAATGATGTTATAATAGAAGGATATACTCCTAAAGGTGAGAAGTTAATCACTAACATCGAATTCTTAAAAGAAAAAATAAATGAACTTTATAAATTTATAGAAACTTAAATCTTATGAAATTAGAATGGCATAGAAAGCTTAAAGAACTTTTAGATACAGCTATTTATATAAAAGATATAAAAGGAGAAGATTTTTTGGATATTTCATTTTTAATTAAAGAAATTTCAAAAGTTTATGAAGATTTTTATCAATACGATGAAAATTTTATAGAGAAATTTCTTATGCAAGTTGAATCTCGCCTTAAATTTATAATAGAAGAAGGAGAAAAAACTTTAACTCCTTATGAGATTGTTAAAATTGCAAGACATCCTCAAAGATTTACTTTACAGGATATTTTAGAAAATGTTTATGATTCTTATATGGAACTGGGAGGGGAAAATGAATTAAATATAGATCCAGCAATAATATGTGCTAAAGCAATGATAGTGAGAAAAGTAGAAAATGATTTGTATTTTCATCAAGTAATGGTTATTGGACATGAAAAAGGTCATGGAGAAGAATTTCGTCAAGGAGGAAGTGCAAAACCATGGGGAAATGAAAAAGCACTTCGTTATATGAAAATGGCAGAAACAGAAGGGACACCTATCCACTTCTTTATTTTTACTCCAGGAGCTTATCCTATTGAAGACTATCCTGGTTCAGCTCAACAGATAGCAAGGAATCTTTATTATATGTCAAAATTAAAAGTTCCAACCATTGCTTTTATTTCTGAAGGAGGTTCTGGAGGAGCTGAAGCTATAGGACTTGCTGATATGAGATTAATGGCTGAAAAAGGTTATTATTCAGTTATTAGTCCAGAAGGTGCTGCAGCAATTGAAGCTAAACTTAAAGAAGGTAGACCTCCCAGAGAATTAGTGGAAAAATGTGCTAAAGCTTTAAAATTGACTGCTAAGGATAATTTAGAATTTGGGACCATAGATAAAATTGTTCCTGAACCACCTCTTGGAGCAAGAAAAAAGGATTATAAATTTTTTAAAAGATTAAAACTTGAATTAATAAGAGCAACAGATGAAGTGATTTTACAGACAAGAAGTTTGAAATTTTTAAGAAAATATGCTCTTTCAAAACAAGATACCGAAGATTTTAAATTTTTTGTAAATTGGAATTTAGATGAAGATGAAATAGAAATTTTGATAGAAAATAGGTATAAGAAATATAAAAAAATGACTCAATGGGCAGTTTGTGAACCTAAAAATATATTTAAAACCTTTTTTGATTTTGGACACAATTTGGGTTTGAAGTTTAAAAATGAAATAAAATATAGAGTTCTTAAACCCGGACATAGAGGTTTTAAAAAATTTCTTGAGGAATTAACTACAGAATCTTCTTTGCTTCTTAAACCGGTTTCAGATCCAGTTAAAACAGTTTATAATATTATTGTTAGTAAAAAAATTAGACCCAAACTTCCTACTCCTATCTTAGAAGAAGAAATTAGTCCTTATACAAGTCCTTTAGCTTTAGAGGATAAAACAGTAACCTGTCCAGAAGCTGAAAAATATGGTTGTCCTGATATATGGGTTCCTGATTTATATGGAGAATTTTGTGGAGTTTGTCCAAATTGCGGATATCATTTTCCCTTAGAATATAAATGGTATCTTAATAATATTTTTGATAAAAATAGTGTTAAGATATTTAATAATAACATTGCCTCAGGAAATCCTTTAGAGTTTGAAGGTTATGCAGAAAAATTAAAAGAAGCAAGAAAAAGAACAGGTTTAAAATCAGCACTTTTATCCTTTGAAGCAAAAATTGGAGGTATATCTTTAGTAGCAGTTATGTTAGTAGGAGAATTTAGACAAGGCACTGTAGGGGTGGCAGAAGGAGAAAAATTTATAAGAGCTATTGAACTTGCTAAAATTACACGGCGTCCTTTTTTAGCTCTGGTTCATACTACAGGCGGAATAAGAATTCACGAAGGGACTTTAGGATTGGTTCAAATGCCAAGATGTACCATGGCTGTAAGAGATTATGTAGATGCTGGAGGACTTTATATTGTAATATATGATAATAATTCTTATGCAGGACCTGTAGCAAGTTTTTTAGGTTCAGCACCTTATCAATTTGCTCTTAAATCTACTCGATTAGGATTTGCAGGTCCAAGAGTTATAAGAGAAACAACCGGACAAGATGTTCCTCCTGATTATCATAGTGCAGAAAATGCTTTAAAAAGAGGGCATATTCAAGGAATCTGGGATAGAAGGGAACTGAGAAAAAAACTTTTTACAGCTTTACTTACTATGGGAGGTAAAAACTTATATTACAGATAAGTTTTTAATCTTATGAAAATAGAATATCAAAATCTAAATTTAATATTACAAAAATTTAAAGCCAATCCCTATAAAATTTATCCAGTTGTTACTCCACATACTGGTTATATAAGAGAATTTAAAATCAAAGAAGGAGATTTTGTAAAAGGTCCTTCTGGAAAATGGCTTGAAAAACCTGGTAGCCCGCTTTTTGTATTAGAAAGAGAAAGAAATCAAAAAATTATTAGAGCTAAAATAAGTGGGGTAGTTCAGAAATTAAGAACAGAACTATTAAATAAATTTGTAGAAGCTGAAGAAATTATTTTAGAAATAAAACATCCTCTTTCTCAAGAGGAAATCATTTCAGAAATTTTACTATCAGCTCTTTATATAATAAAAGCTCCTGAAACAGCAAGATACATTTTAAGTCCTACTATAGCTTCTAAATTGGAAAAAGAAGGCTTAGGTAAAGTAAAAGTTAAAAAAGGTGATGAGATTTTAATAATGACTTTTATGAAAAGGGAAACACCTATTTATTTTTCAGAGGAAGGAAATTTTGTGATTTATCATTTATATTTTACACCCTTTCAATTAATTGAAAGAGACCAACCATTGATTGGTTTTTGTCCAGAGGAAAATCTACCTTATTTACAAAAAATTATAGAAAGAATAAAAGAAGAATGGTCTAATTCTTAAAGTTGGATTACTCTAAATACTTTCCAGAAATAGGTCAAGAAATTTGGCATTTTAAAAAGCTTCCCCGGGCAATGTCACTTGCTAAAAAATTAATTAAAATTTTTCCAGAAAAAGCTAATGGAAGGATTATAAGAGCAGAATTTTTAACTCAAGCTAAAGGAAGATTTGATAGAAAATGGTTTGCTATGAAAGGAGGGCTTTGGATCGCAATAAGTATTTATGATGAATTTTTACCTGACAATTTGTCTCTTATTCCTTTAATTTTTGGTTTAGCTATGGTGAGATGTGCCCATCATTTTAATATTACTCAGGCAAAAATAAAGTGGATTAATGATCTTCACTATAATGGAAAAAAAATAGGAGGAGTATTATTAGAAAAATTTGAAAATTGGTACATTGCTGGTATAGGTTTAAATGTTAATAATTCTTTACCTTATAATTTTCCTGCTCTTAGTTTAAAAGATTTTTTAGGTAAGAGACTATCTATTATAGAAGTTTTAAAAACTATTATTTACTGGTTAAGATATTATTTTGGTTTTTTAAGATTTTATGAAAGAAAAAAACTTAAAGAAGAAAAAATTAATAATTTGATCATAGAGGATTTTAAAAAATTTTCTGATACACTTGGGAAATGGATACTCTATTCTTATAATATAGATAAAGAAGAAAATATAATTATAGGAAAAGTTTTAGAAATTACAGAAAAAGGAACACTTCTGATAAATACTACAGATTTAGAAGAAGAAACTTTTGAAATTTCTTCAGGTGAAATATTTTATATTTTATAAAATTTATAATCCAAATAACTATAATATTTTTGCAAAGGTGAGAAAGAAAAAGATTTTATTTTTAATCTTTTAATACTTTCTACCATAGCTCTTGCACAAGAAAGAGTGGTAGCATAAGGTATATCCAATTCCATAGTATATCTTCTTATTAAATAGGCATCCTCTTTACTTTCTTTTCCTTTAGCAGTATTAATAGCTAAATCTATCTCTTTATTTTTTATTAAATCTAAAATATTAGGTCTAATATATTCAGAAATTTTAGGCACACACTCTACTTTTATTCCAAAAGATCTTAAAAATTGAGCAGTTCCTTTAGTGGCAATTAATCTGAAACCAAGTTCTAAAAGAGATTTAGCAATAGGAATAATGAGAGGTTTATCTTCATCTTTAACAGAAATAAAAACAGTTCCTTCGGTTGGTAATTTCATTCCTGCTGCAATTTGAGCTTTGGCATAAGCTAAAGCAGGATCCCAATCTATACCCATTACTTCTCCTGTAGATTTCATTTCAGGACCTAATATTACATCTACACGAGGAAATCTTTTGAAAGGGAAAACCACTTCTTTTACTGAGTAATAAGGAGGAATAACTTCTTTAGTAAATCCTATATCTTTTAGTGTTTCTCCTAACATTATCCAAGTAGCAAGTTTAGCAAGAGGAACTCCAATAGCTTTTGATACAAAAGGAATAGTTCTTGAGGCTCTTGGATTAACTTCTAAAACATAGAGTTCATTATTTTTTATAGCATATTGCACATTAATAAGTCCTTTAACTTCCAATTCTTTTGCTAAAAGTTTGGTTGCCTCCATTACCTCATCTATAAGTTTTGGTGGAATATGCAAAGGAGGTAATATACAAGCAGAATCTCCAGAATGAATTCCGGCTTCTTCGATATGCTCCATTATACCTGCCACAACAACTATTTCTCCGTCTGAAATTGCATCAACATCAAGTTCTATAGCGTCTTCCAAAAATTTGTCTATCAAAATGGGATGTTCAGGATTAACTTTTACTGCTGTTTCAATAAAATTTTTAAGTTCTTCTTCTGTATAAACTATTCTCATTGCTCTGCCACCAAGAACATAAGAAGGTCGAACCAGTAGCGGATATCCTATATTTTTTGCAACCTTGAGAGCTTCATTTGCACTGTAAGCAGTTCCTGCTTTTGGTCTCTTTAGTCTAAGTTTTTCTAAAAGATGATCAAATTTTTTCCTATCTTCAGCTTTATCAATATTTTCTGGAGAAGTCCCAAGTATTTTTACTCCAGCTTTATAAAGAGAAACAGCAAGATTTATAGGGGTTTGCCCACCAAACTGAACTATTACTCCATCAGGATTTTCTTCTTCATAAATATTTAAAATATGTTCTAAAGTTAGAGGCTCAAAGTAAAGCCTGGTAGAGATATCATAATCTGTAGAAACTGTTTCAGGATTAGAGTTAACCATAATAGCCTCTATTCCACGTTCTCTCAATGCTAAAGAAGCATGCACACAACAATAGTCAAACTCAATTCCCTGCCCTATTCTATTTGGACCTCCACCTATTATTAAAACCTTTCTATTTTTTGATACTCTTGATTCATTTTCTACTTCATAAGTAGAATAATAATATGGTGTATATGCTTCAAATTCTGCAGCGCAAGTATCTATAAGTTTAAATGTAGCTTTAACACCTAAGGATTTTCTATACTCTCTAACTTGGGACTCTGTAGTTCCTGTTAAAAAAGCTATTTGATAATCAGAAAATCCCATTTGTTTAAGTTCTCTCATTTCCTCTTCATTAATTTCTTCCAGTTTTTTACCTTTAAGTTCTTCGGTTTTATCAAAAATTTCCTTTAAATGATATAGAAACCAAGGATCTATATAAGTAAGATTGTAAATTTCTTCAATACTAAATCCAGCTTTAAAAGCTTCTCTTATGTAAAAAAGCCTTTGACTATTTGGACGCGCAAGTTTTTCTCTTATTATTTCCTTAGATAAAATAATACCTTGATCTGAAGGAGATTTTCCATCAGCACCAAATCCAAATCTTCCAATTTCTAATCCTCTAATAGCTTTCTGTAAAGCCTCCTTAAAAGTTCTACCAATAGCCATTGTCTCACCCACTGATCTCATGGAGGTGGTTATTTCATCTGGACATTCTGGAAATTTTTCAAAAGTAAATCTTGGAATTTTTACAACCACATAATCTATAGTTGGTTCAAAAGCTGCTTTTGTTTCTTTAGTAATATCATTAGGTAATTCATCTAAAGTATAACCTATAGCTAATTTTGCAGCTATTTTTGCAATAGGATAACCTGTGGCTTTACTTGCAAGAGCAGATGAGCGAGAAACTCTTGGATTCATTTCTATTACAACCATATCTCCATTTTTTGGATTTATAGCAAATTGAATATTTGAACCACCAGTTTCTACCCCTATTTCTCTTATAATAGCTTGAGCTGCAGTTCTCATTCTCTGATATTCTCTATCTGTTAAAGTTTGAGCAGGAGCAACAGTTATAGAGTCTCCTGTATGAATTCCCATAGGATCGAAATTCTCAATAGAACAAATAATTACTACATTGTCTTTAAAATCTCTCATTACTTCAAGTTCAAATTCCTTCCATCCAATAACGGATTCTTCTAACATTACCTGATGAATCAAAGACATTTCTAAACCTGTTTCTACAATTTCTCTCAATTCTTCAATATTATAAGCAACTCCTCCTCCTGTTCCACCAAGTGTGAAACTTGGTCTAACTATTACAGGAAATCCAATTTCTTTAATAACCTTTTCTGCTTCAGAAATTGAATGGATAATAGCACTTTTAGGAACTTTAAGTCCGATATTTTCCATAGCTTTTTTAAAATGTTCTCTGCTCTCTGCTTTTTCAATAGCAGAGGCTTTAGCTCCAATAAGCTCAACTCCATATTTTTCAAGAATACCTTTTTTAGCTAAAGCAAAAGCTATATTAAGACCTATTTGTCCTCCTAAAGTAGGAAGTAAAGCATCGGGTCTTTCTTCTTTAATAATATATTCCATTACTTCTGGAGTTAGAGGTTCTATATAAGTTCTATTTGCCATCTCTGGATCAGTCATAATAGTAGCTGGGTTAGAATTAACTAAAATAATTTCATAACCTTCTTCTTTTAAAGCCTTACAAGCTTGGCTTCCAGAGTAATCAAATTCACAGGCTTGTCCAATTACTATAGGACCAGATCCTATAATAAGAATTTTTTTAATATCTGTTCTTTTAGGCATACTATATTCTTTTATTTTGATTTTTCATTTTAGTTTTTATCGAAATAATGGAAAGGACTAAAATTTTTCAAAAACTGGATAAATTTTGACTTTAGCTTTTTCTCTTAAAAGCTGATACCACATTTTAAACCATATTTCTCTCTTTTCTTTTAGAAATTTTGAAGCTACTTCTGAAATTTCTTTTTCTTTAATTTTATCTTTAAAAGGTATAATATTTTTGATATAAAAGATCTTTAAAATATTTTTATCCCAAAAAGTTTTTTCTATAAGCCCTTTCTTACCTCTGTTTATTAACTCTTGATAAATTAAAGGAGAAAAATTATCTTTCAATTCATATCTCTTTATTCTAAACTCTTTAACATTAAATTTTTCAAAAGAAAGATCTTTTTTACCTATTTCTTTTTTGCTTTTTAATCTCTTAATTAGTTCCTGTGCTTTCTTTTCACATAATTCTTTTCCTTTCTCAGTAAGATAATCTTTTCTAACCTTTTCTTTTGCTTCTTTAAAAGATAAAGTTCTTTCTGGTTTTTTGTCTTTTATCTCTATTAATAATATTCCATCTAAAGTCTCAATCGGAGCAAAAAATTCACCCTTAGGTGATTTTAAAATCTTTTGTGCTAATTTAAAATTATTAAATTTTTCACTTAATTCTCTTTTATTTAACCAATTAGTTTCTTTTAAAGAAATTTTATTTTTTTTAGCCCAAATACTTAAACCATTTTCCTTAACTATTTCTGTATAAATTTTGTTAGCTTTTTCTTTTGCTCTTCTTACTATTTTTTCCTTTTTTAAAAATTTATAAATTTCTGATCTTACCTCAGCTAATGTTAAAATCCTTTCTGGTTGGATTTTTTCAACTCCTAAGATTAAAAATCCTGAAGGAATCTTAATAGGTCCTATAATATCTCCTGGACGAGATACTTTAACAATATTTCTAATTATTTCTGGAAGAGCTGATTCTTCAAACCAATCACTTTTTGGTGTTCCATATTTAGAAAAATCTGAAAGAGATTTTAATTTAGATTTAATAATTTGTGCTTTTTCAAAGGCTTTTGGTTCAATCCCAGGAATAAATATTCTTTTTAACTTCACTTTCAGAGGTTTTCTGAATCTATCTATATTTTTTTCATAATACCCTTTGATTTCTTCTTCTGTAACCCTTACCTTTCCTTGATAAGGAATAAAAAAATATGCTATCTTAACTTTTTCTTCCTCTTTATAAAGATCTCTATGAGCAAGATAATAATTTTCAAGATCTTTTTCATTAAAAATTATTTTTTGACTACATACTTTTAAAGGAAGTTTAGCTTCTAAAATTTCTAAAGTTTGTTTATTATATCTGAGATATTCTTCTATTTCTTCTTTTGAAATTAAAATAGGAGCAGTAAGAAGAAGTTTTAATCTTTGATAAATCAAATCTGATTTAATAAGTTTCTCAAAAAATGTTGGAGAAATACCGAGTTCTCTTAGAATGTATTGATATTTTTTTAAGTTAAATTTTCCATTTTCTTGAAAAGAGGATATTTGAGAAATAGCATAATTAATCTCTACAGGAGTTATTTCAATTTTTAGTTTTTTTGCTTCTGCTTCAAGAAGTTTTAATCTGATTAATTCTTCTAAAATTTGTTCTTTTAACCTGAGTTTCGCTAAATCTTCGGTTGAAATTTCTCCAAAAGTTTGTTTTAATCGGGAAACTTGGAAATTATAATATTCTCTGAATTCTTTTAAAGTAATAGGAATACCATTAACTTTAGCTATAAGATTTTTTCTTCCAGAAGTAAAACTACCTATTCCCCAAAATACAAAAACAATAACAATTAGTGCAAGAAAAATTTTAACATATAAAGAAGTTACTCCTTTTCTTAGAAATCTTAGCATAGAAAGCCTGGTTTTAAATTTTTTTAAATATACCAAAAAAGTTATTAAATGTCAAAAAATTTGTTAAAATAATTTTTTTAATTATAATAATTTTCTCAATGGCTTTGTTAATTTTTCAAAATGTAAGCAAAATTTATCCTCCCTATTTTAAGGCTTTAATTAATATTAATTTAGAAATTCAAAAAGGAGATTTTATAATTCTTACTGGTCCTACTGGAGCAGGCAAAACAACTTTACTTAAACTTATTTATAGAGAAGAAAAGCCTACTTCAGGAGAGATTTTCTATGAAAATATGCCTTACTCAAAATTAAAAACAAAAGAATTCAGTTCATTTAGGCAAAGTTGGGGAATTATATTTCAGGATTATAAACTTTTTCCAGAATTAACAGTTTATGAAAATATTAAAATTTCTCTTGTTCTCTCTGGAAAATCTATTAAAAATATAAAATTTCATATTTATGAATATTTGGAAAGATTTAATATTTCTCAAAAGGCTCAAAAAAAAGTAAAAGAACTCTCTGGAGGTGAACAACAAAAAGTTGGAATTATTCGAGCTATTATAAGAGAACCTGAATTATTAATTGCTGATGAACCTACTGGAAATTTGGATCCTGCAAGTATAAATGAGATACTTGAAATTTTAAAAAATTTTAACAAAGAAGGAAAAACTGTTATTCTTGCTACTCATGATCCAGTTGTTTTAAATCAGAATTTAGGAAAGATTATTAAATTGAATAGAGGTGAATTAGTTCAAGATGTTTAAATATTTGAGTAAAATCGAATTAAAACAAAGTATCACTTATTATCTTTTTCTTTTTCTTTTTTTCTTCTTTTGGAATTTTTTTTCTTTATTTATTTTTTATTTTTATACTAATATTCAAAATATTTTAAATATTTATCAAGATAATTTACCAATAAATATGTTAATTTTTTCTGAAAATAATACATTAAATATTTTAAAATTATCTTCAGAAATTGAAAAAATGCCTTATGTAAAAAAAATAACCATTATCTCACCAGAAGACTTACTAAAAGAATCTAAAGAAGATTTGCCTTCTGAATTATTAAAAACTTTTTCCCAAGAAGAAATAAAATCTTATTTTCCATATATTCTTAAAATTTATCCTTTTTCCATAAAAGATTATCCTATTTTAAGAGATCAACTTAAGCTTTTAACTAAAACTAATTCAAATATAGAAATATCTGAACATAGGCTTTTTAAATTAATATACTTTGCTTCAATTTTTAAAATTGGATCTATAATTTTTGCATTAACTTGGGCTATGCTTTATATAATTTTTCTCTATCTACTAAACAATTTATTAAATTCCTATTTAAAACATCAAACACAAATATTTCTTTTATTAGGAGGGACTTTAAGAATTTTTAAATTTTTAAGATTTCTTTTTGTAGGATTAATTTTGAGTGTAGCTTTTGTGGGTTCATTTTTTTTATTCTTTTATATATCTTACAATCTTTCTTCAATTTTTGCTTTTTTTAAATTCTACCCAGATTTATCGAAGGAAAAACATCTTTTATATTTTATAGGGTATATATTTTTTGCTATTTTTTTCTTACCTTGGTTAACTATACTTATAAGTTATAAAGATTATGAAATTTAAAACAGCATTTTTAATACTATTATTTCTTTTTTTCTCAAATTTATGTTTTTCTCAAATAAAAGATAAAAAGAATGCTAAAGATATAGATAGTATAATTAAATACAAAAAAATGCAATTAACTAAAATTGAAAAGGAGAAAGAGGATTTAAAAGAATTAAAATATAAACTTCTAAAAATTTATATAGCTTTATATGTAAAAAAACATTATACAGATAATATAGCTGAAATTTTAAAAAATCCGAATTATTTAAAAATTTTAAATAAAGAAGAAAAATTTAAATTTATAGAAAAAGCCTTAATAAGAAAAATATTTGCCATTAATAAAAAAGAGGAATCTTTGGACATTGCTTATAAAAAGATTTTAAAAGATATAAAAACATTAAAAGCTCAAAAGATTTATGTAATAAATCCCTTAAATGGAACACCACTAAAATTAGGAAAATATGTTTTTAAAGTAAAAAAATTTACTTCTGTAAAATCTCCGATTACTGGAGTTGTTAAAGGGATAACTTATAGGTTTAATAATATTTCTATTATTATAGAAAATGAAAAATGCACAGCCTCTATCTCTGGACTTGACGAAATTAAAGTAAATATAGGAGATCAAATAAAAATGAAAAAAATAATCGGTTATATAAGAAAACCTAAGGAAATATTCTTTATTGTTAAATGTAAAAAAGACTTAAATTTATAAATTTTTTAAAACTTTTGGTTCTAAGTAAGAAAAGAGTTTACCAGGTAAATAGAGACCACATCCAAGTATCCAATGATTATTTTTTAAAATTACATATCCTGGTTCCAGATCAAGGGTTATTTCTACTTTATTTTTTTCTTTTAAAATTAAAATAATTTCTTCAGAAAGAGAAACTATATTTTTTTTAGCTAAATAACCAAATCTTTGAAGGAATACAGAAGTTGGTTTTAGATACTTGGAAACTTTTCTTAAAAATAATAAACCTACTGTTTGAATTTGAAGATTTTTAAGTATTTCTAAATAAGTAGTTTTTGGGAAAAGCCAAAAATTAGAAACTCCTCTCAAAATATCATATTTCTCAAAATAAAAGGCACTAATACCAAATCTTTCTTCTAAATACTCAAGAACCTCTTTTCTTTCTTCCTCTGATACCTTTTGAGGAAATTTAGTTTCCATTGCCAAATTTTACATTTTATACTAAAATCTTGTTTTCGACAAAATGTATTATAAAATTTAAACGTTTAAAATTTTTTGGAAAGAGGAAAAAAATGGAAATAGCTGAAAAATATAAATCTGCAGGTGTTGATTTAGAAAAAGCAAATCTTTTGGTAGAGATTGTTAAAAAGATAACTAATAAAATTCCTCAAAGAGGAGTTATTTCAGAAATTGGAGGTTATGCAGGATTTTTTTCCTTAGATATTTCTTCTTATAAAAATCCTGTCCTTGTAGCTTCTACAGATGGTGTAGGAACAAAGATTAAAGTAGCTATTATGGCTAACAATCATAAGGGAATTGGGATAGATTTAGTTGCTATGTGTGTAAATGATATAATTACTTGTGGAGCAAAGCCTTTATTTTTCTTAGACTATTTAGCATTTGGGAAATTTGACGAGAAAGTATTTTCAGAGTTAATAGAAGGAATAGTTGAAGGATGTAAAATTTCTCAATGTGCGCTTTTAGGTGGAGAAACTGCTGAAATGCCAGGGATGTATGCTCCTGGAGATTATGATTGTGCTGGATTTGTTATAGGAATTGTAGAAAGGGATAAAATTATAGATGGTTCTAATGTTTCTATAGGAGATGTTATTTTAGGAATACCTTCAAGTGGACTTCATAGTAATGGATTTTCCTTAGTAAGAAAGATATTTTTTGAAGAAAACAAATTTAATTTAGATTATATTCCTGAGGAATTAGGTAAACCCTTAGGAGAAGAAATTCTTATTCCTACTAAAATTTATGTTCCTATTATTAAAACC
>Ga0190337_1000057_pt1 | contig 19693 bp, 18 predicted proteins | sample 4872041011_MG_FD_161677 | JGI IMG/M metagenome (GOLD analysis project Ga0190337, IMG submission 161677) | Hydrothermal vent sediment bacterial communities from Southern Trench, Guaymas Basin, Mexico - 4872-04-10-11_MG | ecosystem: Environmental > Aquatic > Marine > Hydrothermal vents > Sediment ...
CCTCCAGTGGATTTTAAGTCCACAGCGTCTACCAAATTCCGCCACCCGGGCAAAGAAAAAATTCTAAATTATATTTTATCACAAATATAACACAAATATATATATTATCAATACTCTTTAAAAATTTAAAAATTTAAAAATTTTTTAAAATAAAATTTCAATTTTTAAAATTTTTAAAAATCTTTTATAATTATAAATATGGAACTTTTAAAAAATGTGTTCTTCTGGGCAACTATTGCAACAGCTACTATTGTATTGGAATTCGTTATATTTACATCAAGAAGAAAATATAAAAGAATAGTATATTTTTTATCTGGTATATCTGCACTAATATTTTTTGAAATTCCTCGCCTTATCATTCCTTTACTTCCGCAACCATCTATTGGACTAAATTTGAAAACAGCTAAAATTTTAGGAGGATTAATATTCATCTTCGGTTTACTCATAATAGGAGGTGCATTTTTTCAAATTATGAAAGCTAAAAAAGAAGCTTGGAAATTAAGAACTTCTGGGCTTTATGGAGTAATAAGACATCCTATGTATTTAGGAGATATATTATGGGCTTTAGGTTGGAGTATTATGTTTAATGCTTTATACGGATTAATTCTTACTTTTTTGTGGTTTTTCCTTAGATACTCTCTTGCAATCTTTGAAGAAGAAAAGTTAATTGAAAAATACGGAGAAACTTATAAAAATTACATGCAAAAAGTCCCTAAAAGATTAATACCTTATCTTATTTAAAATTATTTAAAATATAATTATTTTTTGGGAATTGGAATTTTTAAAGTCCCATTTATAAAAATATCTATGTAAGTTTCTATAATTTGATTAACATCTTCTTTTTGAAGATTTAAAAACTCTTTAATTTCTTTAGCATAAAAATAAGAAAAAAACATTCCAAGAAAAGCTCTGGCAGCAAGTTCACTATTAAACTCTTTTAAAATTTCTTCTTTTTGCAATTTCTCAAAGTATTTAGAAAGTAATTTAAAAGTATTTTCTATTACATTTTCATAAATTTTTTTGATTTTCTCTGGATATCTTTGCATTTCTGAGTGCATAATTCTTATGAGATCTTTTTTAGATTCTAAAAGTTTAAGAAATTCAAAAGCAATAATTTTAAGAACTTCTTTATAAGATTGACTTTCTACTTTCTTAAGAATCTCTTTAAGTTTTGGTAAAAAAGAGTAATTATTTATAACTTCTTCAAATAAAGCTTCTTTGGAATGAAAATATCTAAATAAAGTTACTTCTGCTATTCCAGCTTCCTTAGCAATTTCCTTAGTTGTGGCACCTAAATAACCTTTTCGAGAAAAAAGTTTTAAAGCTGATTCCAAAATCTTTTCTTTTGTAGTGTAAGACATATCGTTTGTAAGTACTTACTTAATTTATATTATTAATATAGTTATTTTCTTTGTCAATAAGTTTGAGATTATCTTTAATATTTCTTGACTTTTCTTTCTTTACCTATAGAATTAGGTAATATATTTAAAATTTGGGATTAATAATGAATTTAACAGAAAAAAAAGAATATTTTGAAAAAATCTATACGCCATTTGGAACAATTTTATACAAACTTCATTTTCCTGCTAATCTAATTACCTTTTTATCTCTTTTAATTGGAACTGGCTCAGCTTTGGCTTATTATAATGGAAACTTAATCAGTGCTATGTTTCTTTTAATAATTTCTGGGCTTTTAGATCTTTCTGATGGTGTAGTAGCAAGGCTTTCAGGAAAACCTACTAAGTTTGGAGCTGTTTTTGATTGGATTACTGATAAATGGGTAGATGGCTTAATACTTGGAACCATTGGTTACTTTTATGCTGATCCTTTTTGGGCAATTTTAGCAATCATTACATCTATGCTTCATTCCTTTATAAAACCAGTAGCTTATGCTGAAATAGGTTATAGAGTAAAAATAAAAGGAAAAATCCAAGATCCTTTAGAAGGTATAGGATTTTTTGGAAGACCTGAAACTCATATTTTTCTTATTATTTTTACAATCTTAGAAAAATTAGATATACCTATAGGATTAAACCATGGAATAAAAATAATTACCTTTCTTACTTTATTTTCTCTTCTTCAAAGAATAATTTATCTTTATAAAAACTTTGGAAAAAATTATGATGAATAGACCTTATATAGTTATAGTCTCTGAGGTTACTATCGATGGGAAACTTACTTTATATAGAGGAGCTTCAAGTAAAGAATTAATGAGTATTATGACACCAGAAGTTTATAAATATTTACACAGTATAAGAGCTCAAGTAGATGCTATTATGGTTGGATGTGAAACAGTAAGGACTGATGATCCAAGCCTTACAGTAAGATATGTAGAAGGTAAAAGTCCTATTCGTGTTATTCCTTGTTCAACTGCTAATGTTCCTTTAAATGCTAATATATTTTCTAAAGATGCTCCTACCATTATTGTTACCACTAAAAGAGCTCCTCAAGAAAAGATCGAAAAGATTAAAAAATTAGGAGCCGAGGTTATTTTAGCAGGAGAGGATTTGGTAGATTTTGATATATTACTTCCTATACTTTACGAAAGAGGAATCAAAAAACTTATGGTAGAAGGTGGAGCTTCTATTAATTGGGAATTGGCAAGAAAAAGATATATTGATGAAATAAGAATTATTCATCTTCCTATTATTGTGGGAGGAGAAAACGTGCCTACTTTAATAGGAGGAGAAGGATTTAAAAGCCTAAAAAAGACTTTGAGATTAGAAATAATAAGTCATTTTATTATAGACAAATTTTTAATAAGTGAATGGAAGGTTCAAAATAAAATTTTATAAATAAGCTATTTTTAAAATTTCTTGTATTTTTTCTTTAGGATATTCCTTTTCTGCCTTATAAAGTTTAAAAATTTCAAAAGCTTTTTCAGCTAAAAAACCAAGATCTTCTTTAGGAATATTAATTTCTCTTAAAGTTGTAGGAATTTTTAATTCTTTTAACCAACCTTCAAAAATTTCTATACCTTTATTTATCATAGTTTTATTTTTAATAGATAAATCAAAAACTTTTTCAAAAAGTTTTTTTATCAATTTATTTTCTTTATTTTTTTTAATCCAAGCAAGCATCAAAATAGCAAGTCCTAAACCATGAGGTATATCGTATCCTCCACTTAAAGTATGCTCTATAGCATGTATTGGAAATCTATAACTTCCAATTCCTACTTTAGTTAAACCACAAAGAGCCAAAGAAGAAGCCCACATTAAATTAGCTCTTGCTTGGTAATTAGTGGGTTCTTTAAAAGCAATTTTAGACCATTTTATAATATTTTTCATGAGAATGATCATAAAATCTTCTACTAAACTTTCTTTTTTATATTCTCTATTTATAAAAACTTCAAAAACATGAGAAAAAGCATCCACTGCTCCATACGCAGTATATTCAGGAGAAACAGTAAAGGTTAGTGTAGGGTCTAAAAAAGACACTTTTGGGAAAAGAAGAGGGCTCCTTAAAGAGCGTTTTACTTTTTTTGTATCATGCACAATAACACTAACTTCATTAAGTTCAGAGCCTGTTCCTGAAATAGTCAAAACTACTGCTATAGGTAGTGCTTTTTCAGGATAAGTTCTTCTTTCAAAAAAATCCCATATATCCCCTTTATAATAATATCCACAAGCAATAGCTTTTCCTGTGTCAATAACACTTCCTCCACCTACAGCTAAAATAAAATCTACTTTATTTCTCTTAGCTATTTCAATTCCTTCTAAAACTTTTGATAAAAGTGGATTTGGTTTAACTCCACCAAGTTCTATATATTCTATATTAGCTTTAGATAATAATTCTCTTAATCTCTCATAAAGTCCTGTTTTTTTTATAGAAGATCTTCCATAAATCCACAAGGCTTTTTTACCTAATTTAGGAAGTTCCTTGGAAATTTGTTTAAGAGCCTTTTTACCAAAAATAACTTTAGTAGGAATATGAAGTTCAAAATCTTTCACGAATTTATATTATAAAAAAAACTTAATAATAAAAAAAGCCCCCTTTAAAGGGGGCTTTGAAATTTAATTTTTGCAAATTTCTATAACTTTAAATTGTTAATTCTTCACCATGTACTATTTCCCAAATTTTATCCACAACACTTGGATCTACAAGTGTTGTAGTATCTCCAAAATCTTTTCTTCCATTTGATATACAAGCCAGTATTCTACGCATAATTTTACCTGAACGGGTTTTCGGCATATCAGGAACTATATACACATGAGCAGGAGTTGCAATAGGACTAAGTTTAGTTCTCACAGCATTTCTTACTTTTTCTGCTATTTCTGGAGAAGGTTCATAACCATCTTTAAGGGATACATAAAGATCAGGAACATGCCCTTTAAGTTCATCAATTTTTGGAACTACTGCTGCTTCTGCCACTCCCTCTACTGTAAGAGCTGCTGATTCAATTTCTTTTGTACCCAATCTGTGACCTGCTACATTAATAATGTCATCCATTCTTCCAAGAATTCTAAAATATCCTTTTTCATCACATGTAGCTGCATCTCCTGCCATATAAGGCCAATCACGCCAGTCTTTACTTTTTTTATTTTTACAGAATTTTTCATAATATCCCTTAATCATTCTTTCTGGATTTTTCCATATAGTAAGCATTCTTCCAGGCCAAGGATTTCTTATACAAATATATCCAGCCTTGCGTGAACCTGGGGGAATTTCTTTACCTTCCTCATCATAAATTACAGGATAAATTCCTAAAGCACCAGGACCTGTACTTCCTGGTTTCATAAGCTCTACAGCTGGTAAATGAGCACATAACCAACCTCCTGTCTCTGTTTGCCACCAAGTATCAAGAACTACTGCTTGTTTTTTCCCTACAGCTGTATAATACCATCTCCAAACCTCAGGTTCTATAGGTTCTCCAACCGTAACCATAAGTTTAAATTTATAATCATATTTAGAAGGGTCACTTCCCAATTTTTTAAGTAAACGAATTGCTGTAGGAGCTGTATGAAAAATTGTAACCCCATATCTTTCAGCAATTCTCCATGGTCTGTCAGGATCAGGATAAGTAGGAACACCTTCATAAATTAATACAGTTGCACCTAAGGATAAGGGACCATAAACTATATAACTATGACCTGTTATCCATCCAATATCAGCCATACACCAATGAATATCTTCAGGCTGAATATCATGCATATATTTACAAGTACCAGCTACATAAGCTAAATATCCTCCTATAGAATGAACACACCCTTTTGGTTTACCTGTAGAACCAGAAGTGTACATTATAAAAAGTGGTGCCTCTGCTGGCATAGAAACATAGGGTACCTTTTTACCTCTGTGTTCCCATAGTAAATCTTTCATTAAATAATCTCTTCCTTCAACAAGTTTTGCTTCAGATTTATATTGGTCTCTATATCTTTGCCATATAAGAACCTTTTCAACCTTAAAGCCTCTTTCTGCAGCAATACTAACAGCCATATCAGCATTCTTTTTATGATCAATCCACTTACCATTTCTGTAATATCCGTCTATAGTAATTAATATTTTACTTTCTGCATCAACAATTCTTTCAGCACAAGCATGTCCACTAAATCCTGAAAAAACTTGTGAATGTATTATTCCTAAACGGGCACAAGCAAGCATAGTAATTGGTAATTCAGGAACCATTGGCATATATAATGTAACTGTATCTCCAGATTTAAGACCTAAAGACTGCAATATAGAAGCTACTACATTTACTTGGTAATATAAATCATAGTAAGTCAATACTCTCTTTGGTTCATCTTCAGGTTCAGGAACCCATATTATAGCCGCTTTATTTCCAAATTTTTTCAAATGACGATCTACACAATTATAACAAGCATTAAGTTTACCTCCCACAAACCATTTCCAAAAAGGTGGATCTGAAGTATCAAGAGTTGTATGCCAATACCTATCCCAATCTAAAAGATTAGCGTAAATATGAAAACACTCTGGAAAGTTTTCCTCTTTAAATTTTTCTCTAAATGAAGGATCTGTCACATAAGCTTGTCTTATAAATTCTTCTGGAGGATTTATATATTCTTCTTCTCCCCAATGAACTGCAACTTCAGCTTCTGTAATTTTTAACTCTTCTTCATTTTTAACTCCTTTTCTTTTCCCTTCTGCCATTTCCCCCACCTCCATATTTAATTTTTCTTTTTATCAAATTAATTTTACTTATTTTCACATTTCAATACATAGAGAATTTATTCACATTTAAATTTTTTCTTCTTATCATTTTTTATTTCCTTAATGAACTTTAAATTACTAAACTAAATTTTAAAGTTAATAAATTAAATTATTTAATTATTTTAATATATCCAATATAAAAAGATTTTTTTTCACTTTTAAAATTTAAAATTGCGGTTTTAAAAAGCAATAAAAACTATTTTTAGCACTATAAACCGAAAGTGCTATAAGATTATAATCAGGCTACATTACAGTTTTAAATTACTTTCAGTAATGTTGTTACAATAATTACTTGTTCTTATCAGATAACCTATTTCTGTAATAAGAAATATAAGATCATCCCTACTAAAGTTTTCTTATTTCTTTTTGCTTTTGTATAGCATTGTAATAGCTGATTTTATTAAGTAAAGATTTTTCTCTCCCACACATCTTTTGGACTTTAATCTTTTGCTTTTTGTTAGATTTTATCAAAATGTTATTACTTTATCGCTATCTATAACCCATTCTACTAATTCTGGCATAGTTGCTTCTTTAACACCTTCAAAATAAGGTTGATTTCTGTAAATTCCACAGCGAACCATACAAGTTCCACAAGCTTTAACTGGAACACCCTTAGCCATTAATTCTTTTAACATTTTTGATAAATCTTGATCATACCCTTCTGGTGGTTTGCAAACACTGCGAGCTATATCAACTGCATCATTCATTAAAAAAATACGCACTTCTTGTCCTGCATCAAGCAACTTATTTGCAAGACGAAGACCATTCCAAGCCACATCTGTACCATCATATGGCTGTCTATTGAAAATGATTAAAATCTTCATACTTCACCCCCCCTTCTCTATTCTAATATTTTAGCACTTAATTTTTTAAATTTTTGCAAATTTGCAAATCTCACTATAAAGCATTTCGTATGTATAAAACTTTTACATCTCTATCTGTTTCTCTTTATCAAATAATAGCTGCATTATTTTTAGTAGCAGAATTCTTTAAATATCTATTAACACAATATAATAAATATGCATTTAATTTTCCGCTTTTAAAAAATCTAATTTTTAGATTTGTAAAAATCCTAATAACAGCCTGTGCTAATACTTAACCAAATAATTAATTCTTTTACCCTTTCTGCCTAAAACTCATCTGAATCATTAAAATATTTTTCCAAGTAAAACTTTTATACAAGTGAAATTTTTCCTCAAAAACTAATTTAGTTATTTTTTAGAAAGAACAGAAAGAATCTCTTCTTTAATGTTTTTTACCTTTTCTATAACTTCTTCTTCCTTTATAGAAATTATTTTATAATTTCTCATTATCCATTGACCATCTACCATAAGATCAGAAACTAAACCACTTTTAGCATTGTAAACCAAAAGTGCTATAGGATTGTAATCAGGCTGCATTGAATAATGAGATAAATCAAGCACCGCAAGATCTGCTTTATATCCTGGCAAAAGCTTTCCTGTATCAGAAAATCTTAAAATTTCTGCTCCCCAACAAGTTGACATATTTAGCACATCATTTGCTTTAATAACTGTGGGATCTTCTCTTAACCCTTTCTGAATCAAACAGGCTGTTCTCATCTCAGAAAACATATCAAGATCATTATTACTTGCAGGACCATCAGTTCCTAAACCTAATTTAATTCCTGCTCTTAACATCTCAGTAAGAGGTGCTATCCCTGAGCCAAGTTTTAAATTACTTTCTGGACAATGAACAATTTTAGCATCCTTTTTTGCCATCAATTCTATTTCTTCTTGGGTAAGCTTTACACAATGAATTGCTATAAGATTCTCATTAATACCTCCCAATTCATGAAGTATTTGAATTGGTTTTTTTCCATATTTTTTTTTAACTTCTATTATCTCATCTTTTGTTTCACACAAATGAATATGGATTTTAGCATTATATTTTTCAGCAATATTTAAACATTTTTTAACAGTTTCAGGAGAGCAAGTATAGAGAGTATGAGGAGAGACTGCTATCTTAATACGAGGATGTTTATCAAAATTTTCTAATAATTCTTGTGTAAGCTCAAAACCTTTCTCTAAAGGTCCATAGGAAGGAGATGGAAAATCAAAAAGACCTTCCCCTGCTAAAACTTTCAAACCCACTTCTTCAATAGCTTTTATAACTTCCGGTTCAAAAAGATACATATCACAAAATAATGTTATTCCAGATTTAATCATCTCAATAAGAGATAATTTTGTTCCCCAATAAACCCATTCTTTTCTAAGTCTGGATTCTATAGGAAAGATGTATTCTTTAAGCCAAACCATAAGAGGTAGATCTTCTGCTATACCTCTAAATATACTCATAGGAACATGGGTATGAGCATTTACTAAACCTGGAAAAATAAGCTTATTTCCAAGATTAATTAATTCAGCATTTTGATATTTAGGAATTATTTCTTCTTTTGGACCCAAATCAATTATTTTATCTTTTTCTATTACAATACATCCATGTTTATATGGTTTTTCTTCTGGAGAAAATAAAATCCACTCGGCAGAAAGAATTTTTAGCATTTTATATCTTAAAATTTAAATATTTAACTCTTTTAAAAAGCTTTCTATATTAAATTCCTTAGCTACAATTTCTTTAGCTTTCAAAGCTTTATCTTTCTCTTTAAGAATAGCTTTTCCCATTATATTTTGAATTTTATCTACAGCATCAAATGTATTTAAAGAAGTAACAATAATAGGTATTCCTTTATTTTTAGCAATATTTACTATATTTTCATCTGCGTGTAGTCCTCCAGTTAAGATAAGGCATTTGGTTGATGTTTCCATAGCTAAGATTTGAATATCAGTTCTATGCACTCCTGTAATTACAGCTTTATTTGGAACTTTCAAAAAATATGATAATGCCTGTCCTGGATCCATTGCCCCCACCAAATAATTTTCTACAAATTCATCAAGTTTATCTTCTACACATACAATACCACCATTTACAATCTCCAATAATCTTCTTACTGTAACAGACTCCAAAAATTTATCCTTTTTAAATACTCCAAAAACTTTTATTCCTTTATTACTTAAATAAGGCACTACTGTTTCTTTTAAATAAAGATATTGCTCAGGAGGAACTTTGTTTAAAACAGCACCCAAAAAATTTTCTCCAGCTATATCTTTTATTCCTAAAATGTCATCTATCGACGTCTCCCCTTCCCAGATTTGAATTGCAAGTGTTTTTGTCTTTAACTTTTTTATAATATTTAAAGAATCTATTCCCAAGCTATAACCTTCAAAATACGTATCTCCACTAATTAAAAATAATATATCTAAATTTTTCTTAAGATTTTCAATTATTTCAAAAATTCTTTTATCTATATTCAAAGGCTCTTCTTCAAAAAGTTTATATTGAACCTGATACGTCCATACAAAGGGAGAAAAATATTCTACAGGAACCTCAGACTTTAACATAGAATGAATAAAATAAGCTTCTTCATCTATAATTTTATTATTCTTTTTATAAGGAAATTTTCCTATTAATTTCATATAAGAAACTTTATATCCTCTTTCTTTTAAATTTAAGGCTAATCCTAAAGCTATTAAATTTTTTCCTGTAAAAGCTTTATTTGAAACTAAAAATACAGGTAACATTTTATTTCCCCCTTAAAATTTTTATATTCTTCCTATTATCATTCTTGCATCAAGAGCAATACCTCCTTTATGTTTTACTACATAAGGATTGATGTCAACCTCTTTTATGATGGGAAAATCTGTAACGAGCTGAGAAAGTCTTAAAATTTTATCTACTATATTTTCTTTATCATAGGGAGGCTCACCTCTTACTCCTTCTAATATTTTACTTCCTTTTATTTCTTCTATCATTTCATAAGCTTCCTCTTTACTTACAGGGGTTATTCTGAAAGAAACATCTTTTAACACTTCTACATATATTCCTCCAAGTCCAAACATAATCATGTGTCCAAATGTTTTATCGTAACTGACCCCTAAAATAACTTCTTTACCATCTGTAACCATTTCATAAACCATAACTCCTTTTATATAAGCACTGGACATAAACCTTTTGACATTTAATGTGATATCAACAAATCCATTGTAAACTTCTTCTGCATTTTTAAGATTCAGTTTTACTCCTCCAACATCAGTTTTGTGCAAAATATTAGGCGAAGAAACCTTTAAAACTACAGGATAACCTATTTTTTCTGCTATTTCCACAGCCTCTTCTGGAGTTCTGGCTAAAGCTTTTTTAGGAAAATTAAATCCATAAAGAGATAAAATTTCTGTAGTATTCTCATCTCCTATTGATGTCACACCTGCATTTTCTAAAACTTCTAAAATAAGTTTTACCTTTTCTTTATTCTCTGGTAATATCTCTATTTTTGGAATTTCTGGTTCTTTTTTACTTTTAATTATACTAAAATCAATAAGTTTTCTGTAAGAATTAATAGCAACAGAAGGATCTGAATAACAGGGAACTTGCTGAGACTTTAAAATTTTTACTGCAGATTTAACTTTTTTCCCACCTATAAAACAAGTAAATATAGGTTTTTCTGAAATTTTATTTATATTAATAATCTCTTTAGCAACATTTTCTGTATCAGTAACAGCCTGAGGAGTAAGAATTACACATATTCCATCAACAACTTCATCCTTTATTGCCTGTTCCAAAACTACTTTATATCTCTCTGAAGTAGCATCCCCTATAACATCTATAGGATTATACAAAGATGCTGTAGGAGGAAGTTTATCTACTATGGCTTCTATAGAACTTTTACTCATTGGATCAAGTCTAATTCCGAGTCTGTCTGCTGTATCTGCAGCTATAATTCCAGGACCACCTGCATTAGTAATTACAAGTAATCTATTCCCTTTAGGTAGTTTTTTTACTTTAAAAATCTCTGCCATTTCAAAAAGTTCTTTGATTCCATTTACTCTTATAATTCCTGCCTTTTTAAAAGCTTCAGTTAAAGCTCTATCTGAACCAGCAAGAGCTCCTGTATGAGATGAAGCAGCTCTTGCTCCTGCTTCTGTGCTTCCAGATTTTATAATTATAACTGGTTTAATTTTAGCAACTTTCTGAGCAATCTCTAAAAATCTTTTTCCATCTTTAATATCTTCTATATATCCTAAAATTACATCTGTATCTGGATCATTACCAAAATATTCTAAAAAATCTGTTTCATTCAAATCTGCTTTATTTCCAAGACTAACAAATTTATTAAAACCAAAATCATTTTCTATAGCCCAATCAATAAGAGCAACACCTAAAGCACCTGATTGAGAAAAAAAAGATACTCTCCCAGAGGGAGGTAAATTTGGAGCAAAAGTAGCATTCATATTATTAAAAGTATTGATTACACCTAAACAATTAGGACCAACCATTTTCATCTTTGCTTCTTTAACTATTTTGGTAATTTCTTTTTCAAGTTGTATACCTTCTCCTCCTATTTCTCTGAAACCAGCTGTAATAACAACTACTCCTTTTACTCCCTGATCAGCACAATCTTTTATAACTGGAAGAACCCCTTTAGCAGGAATTGCTATTATAGCTAAATCTACTTTGTCAGGAATATCTTTTACTGAGGAATAACATTTTCTTCCAAGAATTTCTTTTCTTTTGACATTAACAGGATAAACTTTTCCTTTAAAACTTTGCTCAATGAGATTTTTAAATATTACATGCCCTACTTTTCTTCTATCCTCTGAAGCTCCAATTACTGCAATAGAAGATGGATTAAATATAAAATCAAGCATGGTTTAAAATATATTATTATTTTGATTTTAAAATTCGAAAAATTAAATAATAACTTTAAAAGATTTTTTTTATTTTTCAATTCTTAAGTATAGATTAAACATATTCTTATTATAAAACTCTTTAATTCATTATGTTAATTGTTATAATAAAAAATTAAATTTACTAAAGGAGCAAAGTATGAATTGTTTTAAAAAATTATTATATTTTCTTTTAATTCTTGGAATACTTTGGAGCCTAAATAGTTGTAGTCGTCCTCATAAAACTTATTTGCCTTATAGAGTTGCGAAAAATATAAATTCTATTCTGATTTTACCTTTTGAAACTTATCCTGAAGAATATGAAAGTTTTTTTTATTGTCCTGTAAGGGAAGTAATTTCTGGATATATAGAACCTTATGCAAAAGAAACTATGAATAGATTATTAAAAAAAGAATTATTAAAGTATTCCTCTTATTATAGTTTTGTATTTCTTTCTCAAAATGAATATGAAAATCTTATTTCTCAAATCTTGGAAGAAACTAAAAATCCAGCAGAAATTGTTAAACAGTTGAGTGAAAAAACTAATACCCAAGCAGTTTTATATAGCAAAATTTATAGATTTGAAGAAAGAAAGGGTGGTTCTTTTTCAATAGCAGAACCTGCAAGTGTAGCTTTTGCTTTAATTCTTTATGATGGAAAAACAGGACGAATTTTATGGATGGAAGAATTTGATGAAACACAAAAACCTTTAAGTGAAAATGTTTTGAATATAAAACTTTATGGAAAATTAAAATGGCTTACAGCTGAAGAATTAGCTCAAAGAGGTTTGATGGAAGTATTTAAAACTTTTCCAATTAAATAGACTGACTATGCTTATTATTCCAGCTATAGATTTAAGAAATAATAAAGTAGTAAGACTCTTTCAAGGAAAATATGATCAAACAAAAGTTTATGGAGATGATCCTAAAGAATATGCACTTCTTTTTCAAAAGCAAGGAGCTAAAAGACTTCATATTGTAGATCTTGATGGAGCAAAAGAGGGTAAACCTATTCATAAAAATTTAATAATAGAAATAGTTAAAAGTATAAATATTCCAGTTCAAACAGGAGGTGGTATAAGAGACGAAGAAACAATTAATTTTTATTTAAAAAATGGAATTTCTCAAGTAATTCTTGGCACAAAAGCTCTTGAATCCTTAGAATGGTTAAAAGAAATTACAGAAAAATTTCCTTATAAAATAATAGTTAGTGTAGATGTAAGAGGTGATAAAGTTGCAGTATCAGGCTGGCTTAAAACCTCTCAAGTTCATTATTTAGATTTTTTAAAACATTTAAATGATTTAAAGCTTTTTTCTATTATTCTTACTCTTATAGAAAAAGATGGAACTCAGCAAGGTATAGAGCTTGAAAGACTAAAAAATGCTCTTCAAGTTTCTTCTCATCCTATCATAATAGCAGGTGGAATCTCTACTATAGAGGATATTAAAAAACTTAAAGTTTTTGAAAAAGAAGGTCTTCTTGGGGCAATTAGTGGTAGAGCACTTTATGAAGGTTCTTTAAATTTGAAAGAGGCTCTTAAAGTTGCTAATGAATCTTGAATTTCTTAAAAATAGATTTGCAGAGTTTTTCTATAAAGGAAAAATTACTACAGCTTATATAAAAGATGTTAAAGATAAAAGACTACATATTATTTTGCCTTCAGGTAAAGAAGAACTTATCAATTATTCTGCCCTGATTTATTTTGAAGAAAAATCCATTCCTTTAAATGATTTAAATCAAATTATAGCTTTTGCAAAAGAAAGACATGAAGAAAGAGAAAAACTAAAAGATAATTTTAATCCAGTTGAGATCTGGGAAGTATTAGTAGAAGATGTAGAAAAAATTTCGGTCAAAGATGCAGTAGAGCTACTTTTAGGAAGACCAACTGGTGAAAATGAGATAGCAGGATTTATTAGAAAAGTCTTGGAAGAAAGACTTTATTTTAAATTAAAAGAGCCTAATACATTATATATAGTTCCCAAAAATGAGGTAGAAAGACTTATTCTTCAAAGAAAAAAAGAGCTTGAAAAACTTGAAAAAATTAATGAAGGGGAAAAATTTGTAAAGGCTTTACAATCCAAAAATATAGATTCTTTTTCTGAAGAAATTAAAAATTTTTGGATTTCAGCTTTAAAAGAATTTATTTTGTGGGAAACCCAAACTTCTTCTGGTAAATTAGCTTATGAAGTTTTAAAACGTTTAAATATAGCAAATCCTTATAGAGCTTTTGAACTTCTTGTAAAAGCTGGATTTTTAAATGAGGATGAAAATTTAGAATTTTTAAAAACACATTATCCAGTTAGTTTTTCAGATGAAGAATTAAAAGAAGCTGAAATAATAGCCAAAATGGAAATCTCAGAAGATAAAAGAGAAGATTTTACTTATCTTCATACTGTTACTGTTGATGCAGAAGAAACCCAAGATTTTGATGATGCTTTAAGTTTTGAAGAAAAAGAAGATAAATATATTCTTTATATCCATATTGCTGAAGTTGCTGATTTTTTAAAACCAGGTCTGACTTTATGGGAAGGGGCATTAGAAAGAGCTTGCACTTTATATCTCCCAGATGGAATTTATCCTATGTTACCCTTTTCTTTATCTCATGAAAAATTTAGTCTTAAAAAAGATCAATTAAAACCTGCTTTAACCTTTAAAATTATAACAGATAAATCCTACAATTTGCTTTCTTTTGAACCTTTTTTGTCTTGGATAAAAGTTAAAGAAAGACTAACTTATGAAGAAGTAGATAAACTTTTATTAAAAGATCCTTTCTGGCAAAAGCTTTATGAAATCCTTATGTATTTTAAAAGAAAAAGAGAGGAAAAAGAAGCTTTAGCTGTTTTTTTACCTGAGATTCAAATTAAAGTAACACCAAAAGGAAAAATAATTGTTAAAAAAATTGAAATGACACCTGCAAGATTTCTTATTGCAGAAGCTATGATCCTTGTAAATACCTTAACTGCTGAGTTTTTATATAAAAACCAAATTCCTACTATTTATCGTTCTCAGCCTCGACCCTTAGAAATTATAGAAAATAGAGAAAGTTCTCTTTATTTAAAACTTCTGCAACTGAAATTTTTGGCAAAATCAGAATTATCCACCCAACCAGCTTATCACTCTGGATTAGGTTTAGACTATTACACTACTTTAACCTCTCCTATAAGAAGATTTTTAGATCTTTTAGTCCAATATCAGCTTAAGGCTTTTTTATTAGGAAGATCTCCTTTGTCTGAGGAAAATATTAATAAAATACTTCCGGAGTTGACTGAAAATATTCAAAGAGCAACCCAAATACAAAATAAAAGAGAGAAATATTTTTTATTGAAATATTTTCAAATTTATATGCAAAATCAACCTTTGAAAGGATTAATATTAAATGTGCAAGATAAAAAGGCAAAAGTATATTTAATTGACTATAATATTACTGGAGATCTTATAGGATTTAGAGGAAATTTAACACCAGGTGATGAAATTACAGTAAAGGTTGAGAAGGTTCATCCCCATTTGGAGATTCTTCGTTTGAAAATTATTTAATACTTTCTTCATCTACTACCCAATTATCTTTTTCATTTTTTTTAGCTTCATACATAGCTTTATCTGCCCTGTTAATAAGGTCTGATATTGATTTCTCTAAGGTTTCTCTTTCAATTAATTGCGCCACCCCTATAGATAAAGTAACCAATTTAAAATCTTTTTTTTCCCATCTTTTACAAATTCTTTTTGCTATTAAAGAAGCATTCTTCCAAGAAGTATAAGGCAAAATAACTACGAATTCATCTCCTCCATATCTACAAACTTTATCCACCTTATTTCTTACATTTTTCCAAAGAATTTTTCCAAAATTTTTAAGAAGTTTGTCTCCCTCTTGATGCCCAAAATTATCATTATACCATTTAAAATTATCAAGATCTATCATCATTAAACTTAAAGGGTATTTCTGTCTTAAGGCTTTATAAACTTCTTCTTTTATTATTTCATCAAAATACCTTCTATTATAAACTTCTGTTAAGGGATCTTCTATTATAAATTTTTGAAGCTTTATATCTAAATAATGTTCTTTTAATAATTTAGAAAGCCGAGCTTTGAATTCATTTAAAGTAAAAGGCTTTAATATTATCTCATCTGTTCCTATCTCAAAATATTTACCTAAGTCCTCTTCTTTATGATAATCTAAAATAACAAATACTTTAACATCGGGATTTGTTTCTTTAATTTTTTCTATTAAAAAAGGAAAATCTTCATCTTGTTTAGAGAAAGAAAGAATAATTATCTGATATTTAGGATCTTGTGAAAGTGTTTTTATTGTTTCTTTAAAATCATTAACAAATTTAATTTCTAATCCAATATCTTTAAAAAATTCTTCTAAAAGAATTTTTATTTTCTCATCTGACTCACTAATTAATATTTTTAGTTTTTCCTTGGTTTCTTTTTCAATTAAATTAATCCAATTAATATATTCCATAATTTTTCCTTTTAAGATAATCTTTTAATATTTTAGCATGATCAAAGGCTAATTCATCCCAAGGTATTTCTTCTATTTTAAAAAAACGTGCTAATTTAGCATCATCTTTAGGTCTAAGCTCTCCTTTACCTTTAGCTACAAACACAGTTGTTATAGTATGAAAACGAGGATCTCTTTTAGGATCTGAATAGCATCCTAAAAGGTAAAGAATTTCTATATCTAAATTTGTCTCTTCTTTGGCTTCTCTTCGAGCTGCTTCTTCTAAAGTTTCTCCATAATCTACAAATCCACCTGGAATAGCCCAACCATAAGGTGGATTTTTTCTATAAATTAATACAATTTTATTCTCTACTTCTATAATTATATCTACAGTAGGAAAAGGATTTCTATAGGGTTTAAAGTAATCAGGATGATATTTAGAAGTAATTTCTATTATTTGAGAATGAATTTTTCCATTGGAAGCAACTATAGTATTTAAAAAAGGATTATAAGGATTGCCAAAATAATCTGTTACTTCTCCTCCAGCTTCTTTTACTAAAAGCATTCCTGCTGCAGTATCCCAAGGTTTTAAATAAGGCTCCCAAAAACCTTCATATCTACCACAGGCTACATAAGCAAGGTCTAAGGCTGCAGAACCAAATCGTCTAACTCCTTGAGATTTTGTCATAAATTTTTTGAAAAGAGGAATAAAAAGATCTGGAGAATCTAAGATTTTAGATACAGGAAATCCTGTGCAAAGAAGGGAATCTATAAGTCTATCTTTTTGAGAAACTTTAATAGGTTTTTCATTAAGATAAGCTCCTTTTCCCTTTATAGCATAAAAAAATTCTTCTACTATTGGATTATAAATTATACCTAAAACTGGATTTTTTTCTTCTAATAATGCAACAGATATAGCAAACCAAGGAAGACGATGAGCAAAATTGGTAGTCCCATCAAGTGGATCAACTACCCAGAAATAAACTCCTTCAGGTCTTTCTTTCTCTGAGAAACTCTCTTCACTAATTATCGGTATATCTGGAGTAATCTCTTTTAAACCTTTTTTGATAAATTCTTCTGATTTAATATCTGCTGTAGTTACAAGATCAATTGTTCCTTTGTGATAAACCTCCCAACTGGAAAAATACAGTTCTTTTAATAAATTCCCAGCAGATCTAACTATCTTTTCAACTTTTTCAAAAAGTTTTTCTATTTCCATAAATATTTTTTAAAGAATATACTAAAACCTATTTTTTACAACTTTTTAATTTTTTTAAAAAAAATGTTATATTTAAATTATTTAAAAATTTTTAATTTTAGGAGGAAGTATATGTCAAAAAGAGCTTTTGAAATCATGAACACTAAACTGGAAACTATTTCTTCTGAAAATTCTGTTTATTCTGCTATAGAAAAAATGATTGACAGAAGAATAAGATCTCTTCTTATTTTACCAAAAGATGAAAAAGATGAATATGGTGTAGTGACAGTAAGAAACATAATTTTTAAAGCCCTTATCAAAGGGATAGATCCTCATAAAGTAAAAATAGGTGAAATAGCTTCAAAACCACTTATTACTGTATCTAAGGATGCTTCTATAGAAGAAATTTATAAGCTAATGGAAAAAAATAATATTGCAAGGGTATTTGTAAAAGATAAAGAAAAAATTATAGGTGTAGTGTCTTTCTTTGACATAATGGCTCATATTCTTATAGAAAGAGCTAAAACTTAAAAGGAGTCTTTTTAATGTTAGAAAAATTCTTTGGAGGAGGAAAATTAGAAAAAAAGGCTCTTGAAAGTATAAAAAATTATCTTCAAATCTTTATTTCTGCTCAGGAGTGTTTAAAAAATCTTTTTCTTACTGAAAATTTAGAAAAAAGTTATTGTATAGAAAATTTGGAAAGAGAAGCTGATTCTGTAAGAAGAGAAATAATTTCCACTATTTATGAAGGTGCCTTTCTTCCTTACATAAGACCTAATCTTTGTGCATTTATTGAAATAACTGAAAAAGCCTTTGATTTTATGAAAATTTGTGCTTTTGAGTTCCGTTATCTTAATAAAGAGTTTTATCAAACTATTAAAGAAGAAGTATTAAAGATTGCTAATATTAATATTGAAATGGCTGAAATTTTATATAGAGCTTTCCAATCTCTTATGGAAAAAAATAATTTAAGAGAAAAAAATCTGGCTATAAGAATATATGAAAAAAAGGTTGATGAAATCAAACTTGATCTAACAGAAAAAGTTCGTGATAAAGAAGTTATTAATTTTTGGGAAGGTAAAAATATTGACGAGTTTTTAAATGCTCTTGTTAAAATTAGTGACATTATAGAAGATGCAAGTGATTATCTTTACATCCTTGATATCAGCCTCAAATAAATTTCGTTATGAAAGAACTTGTTCTTTTAACCAGTTTTCTTATTGCCTTTGCTATAGGCTCAAATGATGCTTCAAATGCTTTAAGTATTTCCATAGGTGCTGGAGTTATAAAGTTTAAAAAAGCTATTTTTCTTTTTGGAATTCTTGTTTTTGCCGGGATCTGGTTAAATGGAAACAGAGTTATGGAAACAGTTGGTAAAAATCTTATACAGGTTAATCCTGAAACTCTCGGTTTTTCTCTTTTTGTTTCAGCTGTCCTAATAATCCTTTCCAACTGGAAAAAATTTCCTCTTTCTACTCATCAGATTATAATAGGAAGCCTTGTAGGAAATGCTCTTGCTTCAAATTCTTTGGTTAATTTCTTTTCTTTATTTAAAATTTTTTTATCTTGGATTATTTCTCCTTTGGTCGCGGTTTTTATTTCTTTTTTTATTTACAAATTTATAAAAAAATTTTTTCTAAAAATAGCTTTCTTTAAAATGGAACAGCTTTTAAAAACTTTTTTACTTATTAGTGCTTCTCTTATTTCTTATAATATAGGAGCAAATGAGGTGGCTACAGTTCTTGGACCAGTAGTATATTCTGGAATTTCTATAAATTTTTTTATACTTCTTTCAATCTCTTCTCTTTTGGTTTTTCTGGGAGCTTATATTTTAAGCAATAGAGTTATTGAAACAGTGGGAAAAGGTATTTTACCACTTGATCCACTTTCAGGATTTGTTGCTCAAATAAGTGCAGGTATTAGTCTTTTTTTATTTACCCTTTTAGGAATGCCTATTTCTACAACCTATTGCATGATAGGTGCCATAAGCGGTATAGGAATGACAAAAGGATTGCATACTGTTAAATTAGATCTTTTAAAAAAAATTATTTTTAATTGGGGAATAACACTTTTTAGTTCTTTTTTCCTTTCTTTTATATTTACTAAATTATTTTTATTGTCATAATATTATTAAATAACCTTAAGGAG
>Ga0190337_1000059_pt1 | contig 19448 bp, 20 predicted proteins | sample 4872041011_MG_FD_161677 | JGI IMG/M metagenome (GOLD analysis project Ga0190337, IMG submission 161677) | Hydrothermal vent sediment bacterial communities from Southern Trench, Guaymas Basin, Mexico - 4872-04-10-11_MG | ecosystem: Environmental > Aquatic > Marine > Hydrothermal vents > Sediment ...
TTCTGATTATAATCTGAGATCTATTCTTATTCCTGTTCACCTCAAAATTCACTATAGCACTATAATATTAACTGTTAAGGTTTGTTAGTAGTTTTTATTTCCTTATTTTTAATTTTTATTTCTTGTTTTGTAATATTTTCTCTATAAAAAGTAATTATTCCTTGAGAGGTAATTCTAATAGTTCTTCCTGTGCTTCTTGATTCAAAAGTTATCAATGTAGGTCTCCAAAGTTTTCAAACTCGCTATAAAATTTACTTCTGGAAAGATTTCCTTTAAGTGCTCCCTTTCTGGCATAAGTTTCAATACCATCCCACCATCCATATTTTATTTCAATGGCATCATTCTTTTCAATATCTCTTAAAACACTTGTAGGTATTTTGATTTTCTCAATAAAATCATCAGTATTAGATAAAATTCTACTTAATCGAATTCTGACACTATCTGCAATTTTTGACAAGGAATAGATTAAATACAAATTATGATTTTGTAAATTTATTATTTTTACTTCTGCTTTAGAAGTTTTTAATACTTTTTGTGTTTCTTCTCTATAAGGTATTGGCACTATATAATCAAATAGAAATACAAATTCTACTCCATTATCTACTAAAGAAAATTTTTCTATATTCTCGATTATAGGCTTAGACAATCCTTTCTCATAATATTCCTTTTGATAATCTTTTAGCCTTTCTCGTAGAGCTTCTTTCTTTATTTTTTCTGATTTATATATTTTGCAACTAACTTGTGGTATCATTTATACTTACCTTTTACTCATTTTAGATCTAACATCTGCTATTTTAAAAAAGCAGCGTGAGTAATTTCTGCTAACATTCTTTAGCATAAAAAATTTTGCAAAGCAAAAATATGGGCTGTATTACTTAGCATATTTTCATTTTCCTTCCATTATTTTATAGTTTCTTTTCTCCAAATAATCACCTAATAAAATTGAAGATATAATCACCAATGGTAAAGATACCAATAATCTTATTGCTGAAAATTTTATTCCCATAAAGGATGCTTCAAATATCGTCATTGGAACCCTGCAAATTGCAGAAGCCCCTATGTATGTGAAAATAACACTAAGCTTTGCTCCTTTATTATACAAAGAATATGCAACAGGAAAAGCTACATATAAACCACCAACTGTAGTACTTGCAAGTAGCACTGCCCATATATACCCTCTAATACCTGACTCTTTTCCAAAATGTTTTTCAACAGTTTCTTTTTTCACCCATATCTCAAACAAACCTATTAAAATAAATGCACACGGCAGGATTTTAAGCATATCTACTGAAAAAGTAACGAAATTTTTACCTATCTGTTTTCCAGGATCAAATCCAGTTATGAAAGAAAAGAGTATAAAAACAATGTAAGCAAATATACCTACTATTTTAATAACATTTCGCTTCATCAAAACATCTCACCAAAGAAAATGCCAGTCACTAAAGCCACAATAATTGCTATAAAGAAACTGATTATATTTCTTATTACAGTTACTTTCATTCCAAAATATTCTTTTTCTATCGGATAAGTAAGAACTCCTACCATCATTAAAGTAGTTGTAAAAGCAGATAAAACCATATATGGAACTCCCTTTTTCAACAGAATTCCACACAACGGGAAGGCAATAAACCCGGGCATTAGTGTAATAGAGCCCAAAATAGAAGCGAAAATCATACCAATGAATTTATTGCTATTCCCGAGACAATTTGAGATGGTTTTGTCTGGAACAAGAAAAAGAACAATTGAAACAAGAATGAGCATAGTTAAAAAAGCAGGTAAAATATTTATAAATTTCTTAACTGCTATTTTTATTCCCATGAGTGTCTTTTTACGGTTTGCGATAAAAGAAAATATTAAAGTAAATACTGTTATTGTATATAGGTAATACATCTCACATCACCTGCCGAGTAATATTTGGATATAACGTTCTGAGGATATATAAAGTTTTGCCTTGCGAAATTTGAGTAAATATTAGCAAGTTATATATCCGCTTGTTTTTCTGCTCTCTGCATTATGAATATTATTCCAATTTTGATAAATATACATTATGGATATATATATTTATCATTTTAATAACATATAATACTATTTTCAAAAATTTTTTTATTTTCTAATCAAAAACAGTTTTCATCCTTAATTTTGCTTATAAAATATTTTTTAGACTTTATAAGCAGTATAAAGAGTTACAATACCCATGGTTAAAAACTTATATTTCACCTTTTTAAAACCTGTTTCTAAAAGCAGTTCTTTAATCTCTTCTGGAGATGGAAATTTTTTAATTGAATCTGCCAAATACAAATAGGCGGATTTATCTCCTGTTAAACAACCACCCAAAAGTGGGATATATTTATCTAAATAAATTTTATAAACTTTTTGAAAAATTCTATTTTTAGGCCAAGAAAACTCTAAAATAACAAGCATTCCTTCAAATTTTAAAACTCGATAAAACTCTTTTAAGGCTTTTTCTATATTAGGCAAATTTCTTAAACCAAAAGCAATACTTATTCCTCCGAAAGTATTATCTTTAAAAGGCAAAATTTCTGCATCTCCGCAAATTGGATAAATAAAATTATTTAAAATCCGCTTTTTTCCGTAATAAAGCACAGGAAAACTGAAATCAAGAGCAAAAAGATGTCCTGAATTTTCTTTGGAAATTTCTACACTTAGGGTATAAGGACCACAACAAAGATCAAGAATGGGTGGTTTTGATGTCTTTAAAATTTTAGCAACTTTTTTCCTCCATAATTTGTCCTGTCCTAAACTTCCTATTAAATTAACTAAATCGTATCTTCTGACAATTTTATCAAATTTTTCTTTAATAAATTTTTTGTCTTTTTTCATTACCTTTCATAAAATTTCAAAAAACCTAAGCTCTGGCAATTCCTTTATTAAACCTTTTTTTAACAAATATTCACAGAAAGTCATAAAAGCTCTTTGTTTCAGCCCTGAAAAATCGTATTCTAAATGAGTTAAATAGTTAAATATAAATTCCTTGGGAAGATTCAAATAGCTTTTTTCAACTATTTCTTTCAAATTAGAAAAAGAGCGAGCCCTGGAATGATAAAGATTAAAGCAAAATTCTTTCAATTCTTTTTTATATCTTTTAGCTACATCGTCCCTTACTATAAAAAGTGCAAATACAAAAGGTAAATGTGTGTATTTTAACCAAAGTTCAGCAAGGTCTGTAATAAATGCTGACATATTTGTGTCCTTGTTATCAAATTGAAAGATTAAGGCTTCATCACCTATAGCTAAATATCCTGAAAGCTCATTTTTTTCCTCTTCCAAATTTTTCCAATTTTTAGAAAGTTCTACATATTGAGGTCTTACTCCGATAAAGTCTTCCAATAATATTTTTAATAAATTAAAAGAACTTTCTGTTTCAGGAGTAATCCCTATTTTTTTGCCATCAAGTTTTTCTAAAGGCTCTTTATGATAAAGTATTACACTTTTTACTTCACCTACTGCACTTATAGATATATCAGGAAGTATTAAGTATTTGTGAAAATTTCTAGCATAAAAAATACTTGAACTTAGACTTCCGTGAATTTCTCCTTTAGCTAAACTCTGATTGAGCTTTTTAGGGACTTCAAGGATTATTTCAAAATAGGGATTATTCTGAGGAAGATAAAATAATAAAGGAAGAGTATTAATATATAAAGGGCTTCCTAATTTCAATTTAGACATAAAATCTAAATCTTATTTCTTTTTCTGCATTTATTAAACTTCTTAATATATCTTCTGGTTTTTCATTTAAATAATCTTTTATTTCTACAATAAGCATATTGGGATAATATCCAGGAAGTAAAGCTCCCATTTTCTCAAATCCAAAAACTTTTGCACCTGTAAAGGTTGCCATTTTTAGAATCTCTGCAGGAGAAATGTCTGGATAATAGATATAAATAGTTTTCATTTCTTCCCAAACAGAAAGATAATCATTACTTGCTAAGCTGTCTGTTCCTATACAAACATCAAGTCCAGCGGAGATAAATTCTTTTATCTTGGGAAATCCAACTCCTATAAATAAATTACTTTTAAGACAAACACAAATTTTTGGTCGAGTCTTTTTTAGTATTTCTAAATCTTCTTCATCTATATGGATTACATGAATAAGAAGAGTATTTTCGTCTAAAAGATTAAGACTATTAAGATATTTAATTGGGCTCACTTTAGGAGAAACAAAGTCTTCATTCCACTCTCCTCTTTCTTTTAAAAGCTCTAAGAGTGGACCTTCTCCTTTTTTTAGAAACTCTACTTCTTCAGTAGATTCTGCACAATGAATACAAAAAAGTTTTTTTCTTTTTTTATTATAAGATTTAATAGCTTGTAATAAAAGTGGAGAAACACTATAAGGTGCATGAGCTGAATAAGTAATTTTAAAATTTGAAGAAGGTGCTTTTATTTGAAGTTCTTTTAAATTATATCCTCCTCTAAAGCTGAGAACTTCCTGAAAAAAATATCCATAAAATGGAGTTTTACAAAGAAGATCTAAGGTTATAGCTGTATTTCCAACATCTCCAATAATCCCAACTCCATCTCTCCATAAATTATCAAGTGCTAATCTCGCAAATTCTCTAATCTCAACCAAACTCAACTCTTGTTTTAATTTAATTACATTTTTGACCCAAGAAATAAAACCCTCAGAAGAAGGAGAAAGTCTGAATCTTAAAGCTGAAAGTTCTAAATGGGTGTGAGCATTAACTAAAGCTGGAAGTATTACTGTTTCTTCAAAATCAATAAGTTTTGCAAAAGTTGATTCTTTAAAAATTTCTTTAAATTTCCCTACTCTTATTATTTTTTTATTTTTAATTTCTATAGCTCCATCTAAAATAGGTTGGGATAAAATTGGAATAATCCATTTTGCTCTAACAATATAATGGTGATAAGATTGAAGTTGTATCTCCTGCATGAAATCTATTCTAATAGGGTATAATCCATTTTTCTTCTTTTTGGAATATATCCTGCACTTTTTATATAATGTCTAATTTCTTCTTCACTTAATCGATGAGATACTCCTGCTGCTGCAACTACATTTTCTTCTATCATTGTGCTTCCAAAATCATTTCCACCAAATTCTAATGCAATTTGAGCTATATGAGAACCTTGAGTAACCCAAGAAACTTGAATATTTTTTATATTATCAAGAAAAATTCTTGAAATAGCAAGAACTCTTAAATACTCTGCAGAACCAACCTTAATTAAATGTCTTAACCGAGTATTTTTAGGCTGAAAAGTCCATGGTATAAAAGCTGTAAAACCTCCTGTTTTGTCTTGCAAATCTCTAATTTTTAAAAGGTGTTCTATTATTTCACCCCTTGTTTCTATATGCCCAAACATCATGGTAGCTGTGGTTTTAAGTCCAAGCTTATGAGCTGTCTCCATTACTGCTAACCATTCTTCTGAAGAACACTTATTAGGAGAAAGCAGTCTTCTTACTCTATCTGAAAGAATCTCTGCTCCTCCTCCAGGAATAGAGTTAAGTCCTGCTTTTATTAATCTTTCCAAAACTTCTTTTATAGTTAATCCAGAAATTTTGCTAAAATGCACAATTTCAGGAGGAGAAAAAGCATGTAAATGGATCTGAGGAAAATTGCTTTTGATAAATTTTAACATTTCCTCATAAAAGGAAAAAGGAAGCTGTGGATGAAGTCCTCCTTGAAGTAAAATCTGATATCCACCAAGATTTATAGTCTCTTCTATTTTCTTAGCTAATTCTTCAAAACTTAAAACATAACCTTCTGGTGAACCAGGAGATTTATAATAAGCACAAAATTTACAACCTGAAATACAAATATTAGTATAATTAATATTTCTATCTACTACATAAGTAACTATCTTTTCTGGATTAATTCTAAATCTGACAGTTCTTGCTAAATAACCCAATTCTAACAATTCGAAATCAAAAAGCTTCAAACCTTCTTTTTCATCAAGTCTCTCTCCATTTAAAATCTTTTTAACAATTTTTTCTTTCATCTTTCTATACCTTTTCTTGCTTTCACACCTTTTTCATAATAATGCTTAACCTTTTTCATTTCTGTTACTAAATCCGCTATCTCTATAAGCTTATTAGGAGCTGATCTTCCTGTTATAATAATCTCCAATTCTTCTGGTTTGTTTTGAAGAATTTTTAAAAATTCTTTTAACTCAATTATCCCCCAATTTAAAGCATAAATTATTTCATCCAAAACTATTATATTATAACTTTTTGAGTTTACTAATTTCTTTGTTTCTTCCCATCCTTCTAAAATAAGTTTTTTTATTTCTGAATCTATTTTATTTTTTACAAAACCTCCTTTACCAAAATTTTTGTAATAAACTTGTGGATAAAAACTTTTTAATATATTTACTTCACTTGAGGTATCAGGTTTAAAAAATTGAAAAAATGCAACCTTTAGCCCTGCACCTACAGCTCTTATAGTTAACCCTACAGCACAAGTGGTCTTACCTTTCCCTTCTCCTGTATAAACTTGGATGTAACCTTTAAATTTTTTCATTTTTTACTTAATTTTATCTCAAAAAAGTTATTATTAAAATTCCTACAAGCATAAGAATTACTGCAAAAAATCTTATTAAAAAATAGGTTTCTTTAAACATAAGATATCCTAAAATTACTGCAAAAAGAATGCTTGTTCTCTTTAAAGCTATCATATAAGCTGTTTCTATTTGGCTCAGGGCTATCATGTGACAATAACACATAAGTCCTTGAGTTAAACCTATCACTAAAATTGCTTTATAATATTTTTTTATAAACTCCCAAAGTTTTATTCTGTAAAGAATTTTAATACTTAAAGTGGAAACTATAGCTAAAATAGAAAAATAAAAAGAAGCAAACCATAGGGGATTACTTAATAATAAACCTTTTTTACCCAAAACTGAAGTTATAGAATAAATAAAAGCAACCTGAAGAAGTAAGAAACTTCCTTTTTCTTTTTTAATAGCTTTGATAGGAGCTAAAAATCCTTCTTTTATAGAAGGAAAATTGATACAATAACTTCCTGCTACAACCAAGATTATTCCTAAGGCTCCTTCTTTTGAAATTTTTTCATCAAGAAGAACATAGCCTGTAAGTATTATAAATATAGGAGTGAAAGATAGAAAAGGAAGTGTTAGGGAAAGTGGAGATACTTTAATTCCTTTCATATAAAGAATGGTAGCAGTTATTTCCAAAATGAGAAGTAAGGAAACATTAGAAACAAATTGAAAACTGAAGTAACTTAATCCATTATAATGATGAGTTAGAAATAAAAAAATAGGAAAAAGAAAAGGGAAACTTCCTAAAGTTCTTGCAATAACCATATAAGGATAACCAACAGAAGATAAATATTTTTTATTTAAAGCATCACTTAAAGCAACAAAAAAACCTGCCAAAATTGCAAATAAGCACCAAATAAGCATTTCACACTTTATAAATGTGTAATTTAAGTGTGGAGATGGTTTAAAGGGCAGGGGGTGCAGGAAGGATTTCTTTTCTTGCAAAAATTTTTTCCACAAGCAACTAAAAGTGCATGAAATTCATTAAAAAGCTTAGGATCATGAGGAAGATTCTCCATAAATAAAGCCTGTATTTCATCATAGGTTGTCTCTTCAGGAATAAGATAATGACGATTTAAAATTCTATAAGTATAAACATCTACTACAAATATCGGAAAATTTCCAGCATACAAAAGAATACTATCTACTGTCTCTTTGCCAAGTCCTTTTAAACTAAGTAATTCTTCTCTTGCCTCATAAAGCCCTTTAGAAAAAAGTTCTTCTAAATTCCCTTTATATTTTTCTACCAAAAATTTAACAAAATCTTTAAGTCTTTTAGCCTTAATATTATAAAAACCTGAAGGTTTTATAATTTGAGCTAAAGTATTTAAAGGAATATCATATAGTTTTAAAGGATCTAAAAGATTTTTTTTCTTTAAATTTTCTATAGCTTTTTTTACATTCTTCCAGCTTGCATTTTGAGTAAGTATAGCCCCAACACAAACCTCAAAGGGTGTATCTGCAGGCCACCAATTTTGAGGCCCAAAATAAGTATAAAGTTTTTCATAAATATCATTCAATATATTAGCAATATTTTTCATGTTTCTTTTTTTAAAGACACTACCACTGTGCCTGAAGGAAAATCAAAAATCCAAAATCCTTTTTTCTCAATCTCATCTCTTATCTTATCTGCTAATTCATAATTTTTTTCTTTTTTAGCGAAATCTCTTAACTTAACTTTTTCTAAAATATCTTTATTTCTGACTTTTTCAGGAAATTTAAATATTTTCAAAATCTGATTAAGCATTTTTAAATTTTTAAATATTTCCTTTTTATAATCTGAAGGTAAACCATTTTTTAAATAGGGATAAATTTTTTTGAAGAATAAAATGAATTCAGAAATAACTAAAGGTGTATTAAGATCTTCCTTTAATGCCTTTTGCCAGTTATTTTCAAATTCTTTTAAGATCTGCCAAAGATTCTCTTTTTCTGAATTTGTCTCATTTTCAGGACTCGCTTCTAAATAAGCTATATATTTATCAAACTTTTCTAAAATTTTAGAAGTCTCCTCAAGTCCTTTCCAACTAAAATTAAAACGATTTCTATAATGAGTCCTCAAAAAATAAAATCTTAAAACTCTTCCTGTAAATCCTTTATTTTTAATATCTTCTATAGTTATTTTATTTTCAGAAGAAAGTTTTTTTCCATTATAAAATACCAAACCTGAATGAACCCAATATTTAGCAATTTCTTTTCCTGTTACAGCTTTAGCTACAGCTCTTGTATTTTCATGATGAGGAAAAATAAGGTCTGCTCCACTTGTAAAAATATCTATTTCTTCTCCAAGATATTTTAAAGCTAAACATGCACAATGAATATGCCAAGTTGGTCTAACTTTACCAAATGGAGTTTCTATGAAATATCCTTTCTTCAATTCCAGAATTTGCACTCTTTTTAAAAGTGCAAAATCGAAAGGTTCTTCCTTATCATATTCTTCTAAATCTATAGTAGCTCCTGGTTTGAGAAACTTTAAATCTATTTTGGAAAGTTCTCCATATTCAGAAAATCTTGAAATATCAAAATAAAGACTTGAATATTTTTCATAAGCTCTATCTTTTTTCAATATTTTTAAAGCTAATTCTTTCATATCATCTAAATGCTCACTAACCTTGGGATACAAATCAGCTTTTTCTATTTTCAACCAATCAAGGTCTCTATAAAATTCCTGTTCTATTTGAGATGTAAGCTCTTTTAAATCAATATCTTTTTCTAAAGCTGTATGAATAGTTTTATCATCAAAATCCGTCAAATTTACAATATGAGTAACCTTATAACCTTTTAACTTCAAATAACTCTTCAAAATATCTACTGTAAGGAGTCTTCTATAAAGACCTATATGAGGTCTTGTATTTAAAGTAGGCCCACAGGTATAAATTTTAACTTCCTTAGGATTTAAAGGCTGAAATGGTTCTCTTTTTCCTGAAAAGGTATTAGTAAGAATAAGGTCTACTTCTTTTGAGAGCTCCGGTTTTATTGTTTCAAAACTCCAAAGTGGAGTTGAAAGATATCTTTCTCCTCCATCAGGAAATATAACCACAATAAGTCCTTCGTCTATTTCTTCTGCTAATTTTATAGCTCCTGCTAAAGCTGCACCAGAACTCATCCCAACAAAGATCCCTTCCTCTTTAGCAAGCTTTCTTGCCCAATAGAATGCCTCTTCATCTTCAACATTTATCACTTTTTCAAGAAGTTTTTTATCATAAATACTGGGAGAATAAGATTCTTTCATGTTTTTAAGACCCTGAATTTTATGACCTGGGTTAGGTTCAACTCCTACAACCTTAAAAGGCAATTTATTATCTTTTATAAATCTTGCTATTCCCATAGCAGTTCCTGTAGTTCCAAGCCCGCAAACTACATGAGTAACTTTACCTTCTGTGTCTCTTAAAATTTCTGGAGCAGTGGTTTTGTAATGACTTATCCAATTTGCTGGATTACTGAATTGATCAGGATTATAATATTTATTTGGATATTTCCTTGCAATCTCATATACTGTTTCTATAGCTCCATCTGTTCCTTTTTCTGCAGAAGTTAGAAGAATTTCAGCTCCAAAAGCTTGCATAATCTTTCTTCTTTCAATAGAAACAGATTCAGGCATAGCAATGATACATCTGTATCCTTTAAGTGCACATACTAAAGAAAGTCCTATTCCTGTATTTCCACTTGAAGCCTCAATCACAATTTTTTCAGGAGTTAAAAGCCCCTTTTTCTCTGCTTCTTCAATCATAAAAAGTGCAGGTCTATCTTTAATTGAGCCTCCTGGGTTTTGACTTTCTAATTTCCCCCAAATTTCCACAGATGGCTTGACTTTTATCTTTCTTAGTTTAATTATTGGAGTATTACCGATTTTTTGTAAAATACTATGAAATTTCATAAATTTTTTCCAATTTTTTTATCCATTTTATTTTATATTACTTTAGGCACTTGCCAAGTAAAAACAGTTGATAAATCTTCTGTTTCTTTTATTCCTTTAGTTCCTGATAAATTTATTTATTTTAAAAATTTAACTTATACTCTTCAAGAAAAAGACACCCTTGTAGACTTAGCTGTTAAGTTTAAATTAGGCTATTATCACTTAACCCTTGCTAATCCTGAAATAGATCCCTGGGTTCCTCCTCCTGGAAAGAAAATTATTATTCCAAAAAAAATCCTAATACCTGAAGAATTTCTTTTCTTACCTGACAATCTTATTATTATCAATCTTCCAGAAATGAGATTATATTATTTCAAAAACAAAAATTTTTTTATAGCTCCTATAGGAATAGGTGCTGAAGGAAGTCTTCCTCCTTTAGGAACATACACCATTATTAATAAAAAAGAAAAACCTACTTGGTATCCTCCTCCTTCTATAAAAGCTGAGGATCCCACTTTACCTGATGTAGTTCCCCCTGGACCAGAAAATCCTATGGGCGATTATGCTCTTTATTTATCCAAAGGGCTCTATGCTATTCATGGGACAAATAAAATATATAGTATTGGTAGAAGAAGCACTCATGGATGCATACGTCTTTATCCAGAGGACATTAAATTCTTATTTAAAAATGTATCTATAGGAACTCTGGTAAAAATTGTATATGAACCTTATAAAATTGCTATAGAAAATGGGGAAATATATTTACAAGCCTTTCCAGATATAGAAAATTTTGTTAAAAATCCACTTGGACATATTATTCAAAAATTAGATTTTATTACAGAAAGAAAAAAATTAAAATACCAAGTAGATTTATTTACTTTAGAAAAAGTTATAGAAAAACCAGATGGTTTTATTTATAAAATAGGTAAAATTATAAAATAAATTTATTCAATTCTTTTAAATTTTTTAGAAATTAGCAAAAAAGTTAAAGCCCTACTTTCAACTTCTTCTAATAACCCAGTTTTGTAAATATTTTTTAAAGCTTCAATATGAAGCCTATGATTGGAACAGATTGCTTCTATCTCAGCTACTAAAGGCTGTCCTAAAGTAAATATATCTCCAATAATATCAAGAATTTTATGCCTTACAAACTCATCAGAAATTCTTAATCCTTCAGGATTAAGAATTGAATCTTTATCTAAAATAATAGCATTAGAAAGATTTCCACCTTTAAGTATTCCTTTGTTTCTCCTTTCAAATAGTATATCTTTAAATCCAAAAGTTCTTGCAAAAGACACTTCCTGAATATAAGATCTCGGAGTTATATTTATTTCTAAACTTTGATGTCCTATTAAAGAGTGTTCAAAATATATAGAAGCTTTAATTTTTAAAGTATTAGAGGGTTTGAAACTGATTTTACCTGTCCCATTTTGATACCGAAAACTTTTACGAAGATATAATTTTTTCTTTGGATAAAACAAAAGTTTGTAACCTACTTCTTGAATTTTTTTTACCCATGGATAAGCTGAACCATCAAAAATAGGTATTTCTTCTCCATAAACATAAATATTTGCATTGTCTATCTGAAGTCCATGAAGAGCAGAGAGGATATGTTCAACTAAATAAATAAAATGTTTTCCATCAGTAACTGCGGTAGCTCCATCAAGACCAATAACATTTTCTATCTTAAGAGGAATAACTGGCTTTTCTGGTAAATCTCCTCTTATAAAATTAATACCTGAATTTTCTTTAGCTGGTTCTATTTCTACTTTTATATTCTTTCCAGAAAAAATTCCTTCTCCTTCTAAAACTATTTTTTTTGCTATTGTCTTCTGATATTCCATCTTAATTCTTCCTACCTAAATTTTAAAAAAATTTTTCAGCAATATTTATGCCTGTTTTTAAATATTGATTTTTCTTTAATCTTAAAATTTAATTTAAAAGTTAAGTGTATAAAATAGTGAACAGGTGTGTTATAAAAAACACAGTTTAAAAAGATAAATCAAAAATCTTTTTATTAAAAATAATTTTTTTAACTCTGCCTTTAAGTTTTTTATTTAAAAATGGAGTGTTTTTACTTTTTGATTGGATTATTTCTTCAGTAAATATGTATTCTTCTTCAGGATCAACGATTATTACTTCAGCTAAAGAACCTTTTTTGAGAGATGGAGCCTCAATCCCCAATACTTTTGAAGGATTTAAAATTAGATATTCGGCAAGTTTTAAAGGCGTTAAATATCCTTCTCTTACTAAATTAAGACTTAAAGGTAACAAAGTTTGAAGACCTATCATCCCAGGTGAAGCAAGTTCAAATTCTATCTCTTTTTCAAGTGGGCTATGTGGAGCATGATCACTTGCTATTACCTCTATTAGTCCCTCTTTAAGAGCAAGTTTTATAGCCTCTACATCTTCTTGAGTTCTTAAAGGTGGATTAACCTTAGCTAAAGTATTATAATTCTCTACTTCTTTTTCTGTTAAAGTAAAATAGTGAGGACAAGTTTCTGCTGTAAAAGGTATCCCTTCTTCTTTTGCCCATCTCAAAAAAGGAATAACTTCTTTAGTTGAAAGATGAGCTAAATGAATAAATTTTTTAGTTTCTTTAGCTAAAATCAAGTCTCTTATTACTGCTATAGTCTCAGCAGAAACAGGAATACCTTTTAATCCAAGTTTTGCTGAAAAATAACCTTCATTAATCTGTCCACCCTTTGAAAGATTTATATCTTCGCAATGAGAAATAACTGGTAAATCAAAGTTTTTAGCATAAAGAAGCGCTCTTTTCATAACATCTGAATTCTGAACCCATTTTCCATCATCAGAAATACCTATAGCTCCTGCTTTTTTTAACCTTCCAAATTCAGTAATTTCTTTACCTTCCTGATTTTTAGTAATACAGGCTATAGGATAAACTTTAACATGTGCTTTTTCTAAAGCTCTTTCTAAAATATATTTTGTAACCTCTGGAGAATCATTAGGAGGTTTGGTATTTGGCATACAAGCTAATCTTAAAATTCCTCCATATAAAGCTGCTTTTGTTCCTGTTTCTATATCCTCTTTCCATTCCTCTCCTGGTTCTCTTAAATGAACATGTATATCTACTAATCCTGGCAATATCCATAAATTCTTTGCTTCAATTACTTCTACTTTTTCTTTAATTTCTATATTTTTTTCAATTCCCAAAATTTTACCGTCTTCAATTAACAAATCTCCAACAAAATCAAGATTTTGAGATGGATCAATTATTCTACCTCTCTTAACCAAAACTCTCATAAACCTTTTCACCTGTTAAAAGTTTTAACAAAATTGCCATTCTTATTGCTACTCCATTTTCTACTTGATTTAAAATTACTTGAGATGGATATTTTTCCATTTCATAAGCCAATTCTATTCCCCAGTTTATAGGTCCAGGATGCATGAGAATTGCATTTTCTTTAATTAATTCTAAGTGTTTTGGAGTTAAACCAAAAAATTCGTGGTATTCTAAAAAGCTTGGAACTAATGCCTCTCCATGTCTTTCTTTTTGGATTCTTAAGGCTATAACTACATCTGCTTCTTTAATAGCTTTCTCTAAGTTATAACAAATTTTAAAACCATTTTTAGTAATTTTATAATAATCTTCTTCTTTAAAATCCGGTAAAAGTTGAGCTGGACCTGTTACCCAAACAGTAGAACCCATTTTTTGAAATGCTAATATATCTGAATGAGCTACTCTACTATGCTTAATATCTCCCACAATAGTTACTTTTAAATCTGAAAGAGTTCCTAATTTTTCTTTAACAGTTAAAAGATCCAAAAGAGCTTGGGTAGGATGTTCATGTGTTCCATCTCCAGCATTTACAATAGGAACTTTGCTATATTTGGCTATAAAATGCGGAGCTCCAGCTACAGGATGTCTTATAACAAATAAATCTGCTCCTATAGCTTCTAAATTTTTAATAGTATCAAGAAGAGTTTCTCCCTTTTCAACACTTGTTCCCTTACCTGTGAAAGTTAAAGTATCTGCAGATAAAGTTTTAGAAGCTCTTTCAAAGGAAAAACGAGTCCTGGTAGAGGGTTCATAAAAAAGATGAATTATTAACTTTCCCCTTAAAGTCGGAACCTTAGGAATTGGTCTATATAAAATTTCTTTTAAATTCTCTGCTAAATTTAAAATATCTTCAATTTCTTCTTTAGAAAGTGAAGCAATATCAAGAAGATGTTTATTTTTTAAATCCATAAATAATCCTTAATATATTTTACTGCCTCTTCAGGTGTATCAACAATTTTAAAAAGTTCAACATCCTTAAGAGATATTTTATTATTTGGGATAAGATAATCTGTCATCCATTTATAAAGAGGATTCCAAAAATTTTTATCAATAAGAACTATAGGGATAGGTCTAATTTTCTTTGTCTGAACCAAAGTAAGAATTTCAAACATTTCATCCATTGTTCCGTAACCACCAGGAAAAAAAACAAAAGCCACAGAATATTTTGCCATCATTACTTTTCTTATAAAAAAATATTTAAATTCTAATCTAAGATTAGCATAAGAATTAGGCTCCTCTTCTAAAGGCAATTTAATACTAAGCCCTACAGAATATCCTCCAGCCTCTGCTGCTCCTTTATTAGCTGCTTCCATAATACCAGGCCCACCACCTGTAATCACAGAAAATCCGGCTTTTACCAAAAGTTTACCAATTTTTTCTGCTTTTTTATAATCTGGATGATCAGAAGATACTCTTGCAGAACCAAATATAGTTACTGCTGGATAAACCTTTGGTAAAACTTCAAATCCTTCAACAAATTCAGCTAAAATTTTAAATAATCTCCAAGATTCCTTAGCCGCAAGTTCCTCAAGAACATACTGCTTTCCTTCAAAAAATTTATCTTTAAAAGGCTTCTGCACCTATTACACTCCCAAACTATATTCTTTTAAAAATTTTAAAGAATTTATCTCAAAAGGCAAAAAGAATTTAAAAAATCTTTCGCTAATTTTTAAAATTTTCTCTCTTACATTAATCATTTTTTTTAAATCTTCTTCTATTTTTTGCAGTTCTTTAAAATTGACAGACATATTGATTAATTTTCTTAATATTTCAAGTGTTTTAAAATCTAAAATTTCACTATTCCCATCTTTACATTTAAAACAAACTATCCCACCTTCATAAATAGAAAAATAAAATAATTTTTTAGGTTTATATCCACATTTTACACAATGAAATAACTCTGGAGCCCATCCTGAAAATTTTAAAATTTTTAGTTCAAAAAAAGGTTTTAACAAAAATAACACTTTATTTTTTTCTATCTCTTCTAACAGATTTTTTATAAATGAAAAATAATCCACAGAAAGACCAGAAAAACTTATCTTTGAAAGAATTTCCCCTATATAAGAAACCAATATATATTTCTTATAATCATTTCTTATACTCTCTGGCAAAAATTTTAAATCTGCCTTCTCTAAAATAAGAAATTTACTCTTAGAAGTTTTTCTTAAATGAGCTTTTATAAAGTTAAATTCTTCTAAAAGATTAACAAATCTTCGGCGACTCTTTTGAGCCCCTTTAGCAATACTCCAAATTTTTCCTTTTGGAGTAAAAAGTTCTATTAATGAATCAATCTCACCTATTTTTTCCTTAGAAAGAACAAAAGCTTCTACAGAAAAAATCATTTATAAATAAATTTTAATATATCTTTTTTCTTCAAGTTCTTTAATCCATTTTTCCAAAACTGCTTGAGCTTTTAATTCAAATAATTTCTGATATAACTTTTCTCTCATTTCTTCAAAAGATGGAGGAATTCCTGCTTCAGTCTTAAGAAGCCTTATAATACAGTAATCATCTCCTTTTTTGATTAAAGGTGTAACTTCACCAGGATTTATATTCTCGAGTTTTTCTAAAATCTCTGGAATTAATTCATCTTTTTTAAAAACTTCTTCCTTTATAAACTGAATATTCTGAGAATAGGTATTATAAACTTCTTCAAAACTTTTGCCTTGAAGTATTTCTTCATATATTGAAGAAGCCAATTTTTCATCCCCTTTTATTATCAAAACCGATATCCAATATTTAGGAACGGTATCATAATTTTTAATTGCCTCTTCATAAGCTTTTTTAAGCTCCTCCTCAGTAATCAGAACTTTTCCCTTTACTTGAAATTGAACCAATTTGATTTTCAATAAACGGTCTCTCAATTTTTCTTTATATTCTTCATAACTTATTCCTTGAGTTTTTAAATATTCTTTAAACTTTTTTTCTCCTCCTCTTAAATTTATTTCATTGGTTAAAAATCTTTCCAACTCTTTATCACTAACTGTAAATCCATATTTTTTAGCTTCTATTTTTAAAACACTTTCTTCTATCCATCCTTTTAAAACTCGTTTTCTTATCTGATTTTTAATCTTTTCTTTTTCTTTTAAAGGAAGATCAGGTCTTATAAATCTTTTAAAATAAGGTTTACATAACTCATCTAAATCATAAAGGGTTAAAAACTCATCTCCCACCACTGCTACTATTTTATTTATAGTCTCAGAAGCAAAAGCTAAATACCAAAAAGGTATAAAGATGTTTAAAAACAGAAAGAAAAAAAATTTTTTACTCATAATTTATTCTTCATTTTCTAAACTTAAAGTAATATAATATCTTCCTCTTATTGTTTTGATACCTAATAAAACTCTTTTAGTTTTTAAAGAAGGTCTTAAAGCCTGATAAAACTCTCTTAAATTTTTAATCTTTTTACGATTTACTTCATCAATTATCAATCCTGGAGTAAGACCTGCATAATCTGCTGGTGTTTCAGGAAAAACCTCAGTAATAATTACTCCTCTGGTAGTAGAAAGTCCTAATTTTTTAGCTATTTCAGGAGTAATATTATCTACTACCAAACCTAAATTTTCTAAAAATTCTTGTAAATTTTTAAATTCTGCTTTAGAAACAAGAAGACCCTTTTGTGGAGTTCCAATTTTTACTTTCAATCGCATTTCTTTTCCATTTCTTATAATTTTTAAAATCACTTTTGTGCCAGGTTTAGTTAAAAGAACATAATTCTTTAAGTCTGAAGCATTTCTAACAGGTTTCCCATTATAACTTATAATTACATCTTTTTCTTTTAATCCTGCTTTATCAGCAGGAGAGCCAGGCATCACTTGTGTAATAAGAGCTCCTTCTTTGATTTTTAATCCCAATTCCTTAGCCAGAACTGGTGTTAAATCCTGAATATATACTCCAAGAAAGCCTCTTTCAACCTTTCCTTTTGTTTTTAACTGTTCTACTACTGTTTTTACAATATTGCTTGGAATAGCAAAACCTATTCCCATATAACCACCAGATCTTGTAAATATAGCAGTATTCATACCTATTACTTCTCCCTTTAAATTTAAAAGTGGACCACCAGAATTTCCTGGATTAATAGCTGCATCTGTCTGTATAAAATCCTCAATATCTGAAATACCTATTCCACTTCTTCCTTTAGCACTAACTACTCCAACTGTTACAGTATGAGAAAGACCAAAGGGATTACCAATAGCAATTACCCATTCTCCAACTTTTATCAAATCTGAATTTCCAAGTTTTAAAACCGGAAGATTGTTAGTATTTATTTTAAGTAAAGCTATATCAGAAAAAGGGTCAGTTCCTACAATTTTAGCTTTGAAAGTTCTTCCATCTACTAATTTTACAGTAATTTTTTGAGCCCCCTGAATAACATGATTATTCGTAACTACATATCCATCTGAAGAAATTATAAACCCAGATCCTGCTCCCCTTTGCCTATATCTGGGAATAGAAAAAAATCTTTTAAAAAACTCATCACCAAAAAAATCAAAAGGAAATATATTTCGAGGAATTGAAATTACTTTTTCAGTTTCTATATAAACTACTGATGGTGCTGCCTTTTCTGCCACATAAGAAAAAGCTTCCGAGAGTTCTCGAGCCAGTTTTAAACTTTCAGTAGCAACTTGCCTTCCATCTTCAGCAATTAATTCCTTAGATTTTAAAATTTCAGTTTCGTCTATGAAAGTTTTGGCTAACATTCCAAGAGCAAAAGCTAAAAAAGCTATAATAAAAATTAGTTTATAAAAATCTCTCTGTAGCATTTTCATACTTTATTTCCTCCGTTTTACGCAATTTTATTATTACATAATCCATTATCTTTTTTAAATTTACTACATCTTCTTTATTGTAAATAATGAGCTTTTTTAAAGCACTTTTATCTTTTTTTTCTACCCATTTTTTCCATAACTTTACTGCATCATAACCATTTAATCCTTCTGTTTCACGAACAATACCTAACATTTTCTCTATTTTCTTTAATCCTCCTCTTAATCCCACTTCCTTAACTAAAAAAAATAAATCAATATGAATCAGAGGTGTTTTTAATTGAGGAAAGGTCTTTTTTATAAAAGGAACATCAAAATTTTCTCCTCCAAAGGTTATCCAAATAGGTGTATAAGCAAGAAATTTTAAAGCCTTATCTAAATTCAAATTTTTTATAAAAGGATAATATCTACCTTCTTTATATATCCCAATTAAAGTAATATCATTCTTTTCCTTAGATAATCCTTCAGTTTCTATATCCACAAATAAGATATGAGAAGGAAAATAAAAATATACTTGCCATTTTTCTTTTTCAGATAAATTAAGTTTTTTAAACTCTCTTTCGAATTTCTTTAATAAACTATCTACCCTCATTTTGTATATCTTTTTTACTTAATTTTAAATAAATCTTTGGCTGATATTCCTGATAAAGTTTTTGTAAAATTTGTGTCATTAATTCTTCCTGTTTTGTTTGTAAATAATCTTTTTTAACTAAATCCTTAACTTCTTCAAAAGGAAGAATTTTTTCAGGTATTTTTTCTTCTACTTTTACAATATGATATCCATAAGAAGATCTTATAGGATGACTTATTTCACCTGGTTTAAGCTTAAAAATTTCTTTTTCAAATTCAGGAATAGTCTGCCCTTTTTTGATAATTCCCAGATCTCCCCCCTTTTTTTTAGAACCTACATCATCAGAATAAATTTTAGTAAGTTCTTCAAATTTAGCTCCTTTCAAAATTTGAGCTCTAATTTGTTTAGCTTTCTCTAATGCTT
>Ga0190337_1000060_pt1 | contig 19376 bp, 18 predicted proteins | sample 4872041011_MG_FD_161677 | JGI IMG/M metagenome (GOLD analysis project Ga0190337, IMG submission 161677) | Hydrothermal vent sediment bacterial communities from Southern Trench, Guaymas Basin, Mexico - 4872-04-10-11_MG | ecosystem: Environmental > Aquatic > Marine > Hydrothermal vents > Sediment ...
CGTCTTGATAGAAATGGAAAATTAATTATTGAAACAACAGGGCTTTATGATACAAAAACTTTTATTATTCAAGATGAGCTTTATGATGGAAGTAATTATATTCAGACAAAATATGATTATGGATTTATAAACACCCTTAAGGGGTATACACTTGAAAGAGGAGACAATAGAACAGCTCAGGCTATTGCAGATTCAGCAACTGTTACAAGAGAAGCTTTAAATTATTCCACACTTCAAGATTATTATTCCAGTATAGTAGGAGAGGTAGGTTCTGCAAAGCAGTCTGTAAAAGATAATAAAGACTTTTTAGAGACTTTAATTTCTCAATTAAAATCCATAAAAGAGAGTATATCTGGAGTTTCTTTAGATGAAGAAATGACAAATTTAATAATGTATCAGCAAGCCTTTGTAGCTTCTGCTAAAGTTTTAACTACTGTAGAAGATATGTTTGAAGCCCTTATTAGTACTAAAAGATAAGTTTAAGGGATAGAAAATGAGAATAGGATTTAATACAAGATTTAGGAGCATTTTAGCAGATTTAAATCGTCTTTCTTCCGAGATAACTCTTACCCAACTTAAAATTGCCTTTGGAAAGAATTTTCTTTATCCTTCAGATGATCCTTCAGGAGTAGTTGTGAGTCTTAATTATAAACAGGGAATTTCTAATATAGAAAAATATCAAAGAGCTATAGAAGATGGCTTAAGTGTTTTAAGATCTCAGGAAGCAACCTTAGGAAATGTTCAAGATTTAATTGCAAGGGCAAAAGTTCTTGCAATTCAGTCAGCTAATGATACACAGAATATTCAATCAAGACAGGCTATTGCTAATGAAATAGATAGCATTATTTCATCTATTTTAGCTCTCGCAAATTCCCAACTTGGAGAAAAGTATATTTTTGCAGGTAAAAAAACAAGTGGATACTTACCTGGAGAGAAACCTTTTGAATTAGTGAAAGAAAGTCTGCCTGATGGACAGATTATAGAAAAAGTAGTTTATAATGGTTCAGTAGAAGATTTTGAAATAAGATATGATGAAAATACAACTATAAAACTTGGAAGAAATGGACAAGCCATTTTTATGGATTCAGGACTTTTTGAAACTCTTCTTGCTTTAAAACGTACTCTACAGGCTAATAATACTGTAAACTATAATAGAGAACAGTATGATATTCAGAAATTTATAGAAAAACTTGATGAGATTTACAATTATATTTCTGCTGAAAGAGGTAAAATAGGTTCACAGATTTCTCATTTAGAGACCAAGAAAAATCTTTATGAAGATTTTAAGCAAACTTTAGAAACTAATCTTGGAAATATTGAAAGTGCTGATATTGCAGAGCTGGCTACTAAACTTCAAAGCTTAACTATAGCCTATGATGCAGCACTTAGAGCAACAGTTATAGTAAGTGATTTAAGTTTAACAAAATATCTATAATTTAGTCCAATCAGGAAAAATAAAATTACTTCCAGGAAGGTAAAGATAGCTTAAATAAGAATCCAAATGGATAAGATATAACCCTTTTCCTTTTATACTTTCTCCGTAAGCTATAATATAATCCCCTGTAGGAGAAAAAGCTGGATCTTCAAGATTTCCTAAAAATTTGATTTGTTTTTGTTCCTTTGTTATTAGATTATAAAGAATAATTGAAGATACACCTCCACTTTTTGAAAGAAAAAGAAGATATTCTCCTTTAGGAGAAAATCTTGGAGAAGTATTATAAATCTTTTTTTGAGGAATTCGGTAGGTTTTTAAAGTTTCTAAATCTAAAAGATAAATTTGAGGTTTTCCTGCTCTTTTTCCATATACATAAGCCAAGAAAGTTCCTCCAGGAGAAATACTTCCTGCCTGAAGAATACCAGGTTTTTTAATTAGAGAAGTAAGCTTTTTAGTTTTTAAATTAAAACGATAAAGTGCCATATTTTGTTTCTCCTCTACAGTAAGCACTAATTCTTTACCATTAGGAAACCATACAGGAGTGGAACAAAGACCATTAATAAAAAATTTTTCTGTAGTTAAAGTTTTTAAATTATAAATTTCTAAAAAATATTTATTTTTTTCATAAACCAAATAAGCAAGTTTGTCTCCTTTTTTAGAAAATTTAGGAAATAATATAAGAGGAGCTTTTCTTAAAAGACGCGGATTTTCTTTTGAAAAGTCAATTATATAAAGCTTATCTCCTTGAGAAGTTCTTTTAACAAAAGCTATTTTAGAAAAAGCAATGCCTTTATAGTTAGAAATACTTTCTACTAATTTATCACAAAGAACATAAATTAAAGCTTGAGGATAGTTTAAAGATCCTGTTATTTTATAAATTTTTAAAATTTTATTTTCAAAGGTATTCCATAATTCAGCTTTAATAAAAAGTTCATGATTTCTTTTTTCTATAATTCCTTTTAAATAATATTCCTTTGAAGGATAATTTGGTAATGGAGGATTTTTTAATGCTAAAATAAATAAATGATAATTTAAAAGTTTTCTCAAAAGGGGTGTTAATTTATCAGAAAGTTCTTTATCTCCTTCAAAATTAGGAATCCTTATTACTATTTTACTAAAAGATATAGGTTCCACAGTAATAGTAGGAGCTTCATAAGAAAAAGAAATTTTAGATAAAGCAAAAAAAATCAATAAAAAGATTATCAAAATTTTATATCTCATAAGAATCATTCTCCATTTTTACTACATCTTCGAATTTTATATCCATTCCAAGAATACCAATTATTTCTTCATACTTATTTCTTATAGGTGTAGAAAGTGTGATACAAAGATTAGAAGTAATTTTTGAAGTATAAAACTTGGAAGTATAAGTTTTTCCAGTTTTCATAGGGTTTATAAACCAATCTCTATTTTCAAAAGTTTCAGTATTGAGAAGTTCAGCGAATTTCTTAGCATATTCAAAATCGTTAGTTAAGCCTATAATAGGTTTCCCTTCACTATCAACTACATAGATAAATTGGACATAAGGATGATCTTCCAAAAATTTTTTTAATACATTTTTCATTTGCCCTTGATCTAAGGAAACTATAGCAGGGTCTTGTGCTAAATCTTCTATATATTTTGTCATAAGTTCTATTACATATTCTCTTAAATGATCCAATTCTGACACAAAAAGTTCTGGAACATATTTTTTAACATAAGTAAGCATTTCTTCATTTGAAATAGGAGTAACTCGTCCCTTTTCATATTCTTCCAAAATCTTTTTATAAATTTTCGCAACCCCAGGATGTCTTTTATCAATTTTTTTATCTCCTTCGAGTCCAAAATGGGTATTAATCCAATAAGAAATACCTGCTGTGCCACTTTTATCAGTAATGATAATTTGAATAGGTCTTTTAAGAAGTTTCCATGTATCAAAAGGATTATAAATTTCTTCGTTTTTAATAATTCCATCAATATGAATTCCTGCTTTAGTAGAATTGAATTCTTCACCTACAAATGGTTGTCTAATAGGGATTTTTTCATGTAATACATTTTTATAATAATTTACTATATCTGTAATTACTGTAGTATCCATTCCATCAGCAGTTCCTTTTAAGGATATATATTCAAAAACCATAGCTTCTAATGGTGTATTTCCTGTTCTTTCTCCTATTCCAAGTAAGGTAGTATTTACATAAGTACATCCATACAACCAAGCAGTAGTTGCATTTATTACCGCTCTATAAAAATCATTATGTCCATGCCACTCTAAAAGCTCTCCTGGAACACCTGCGTCTTCTATTAATGCTCTTATTAATTTAGGAACACTTATAGGTAAACAAGCTTCTGAATAAGGAACACCTATACCTAAGGTATCACAGAGTCTTATTTTTATATCTATTCCACTTTCTTCTCTCAATTTCATAAGTTCTATAGCAAAAGGAATAACAAATCCATAAATATCTGCACGAGTTACATCTTCAAAATGACATCTTGGTCTTATTCCTAAAGAAAGAGCTTCTTTAACTATTTTAAGATAATCCTCCAAAGCTTCTTTTCTTGTTTTTTTGAGTTTTAAAAAAATATGGTAATCAGAACAAGAAGTTAAGATCCCAGTTTCTTTAAGTCCAGATTCTTTAATAAGTTTGAGATCTTCTTTTTTTGCTCTTATCCATCCTGTAATTTCTGGATATTTGTATCCTAAGGAAAGGCATCTTTCCAAAGCTTCTCTGTCTTTATTTGTATATAAAAAAAACTCAGTTTTTCTAATTATTCCTTTGGGTCCACTTAATTTATGTAAAAATTTATAAAGAGTTTCTATTTGTTCAGGAGTATAAGGAACTCTTGCTTGTTGTCCATCTCTAAAAGTGGTATCTGTTATATAGAAATTTTCGGCAGGTTGAGGAGGAATGTATTTTCTATCAAAAAAAATTCTCGGAGGATCTGCATAAGGAAAAAAATCTTTTAATAAATTGGGTTCTTCTGTTTCTTGTAAAGTATATAAAATTCTTGGAGGTCGATACCTAAGCATAACACATCCCCCTTTTATTTTAAAAATTTTTAAAATACTAATAAGTATTTGTAAAAAAATCAAGTAATTAAATTTTTAAAAAATTTTAACAATATTATCTTAGAAGGGATTGACAAATAAATTTTTAGGAGAATTATTAAATTTTTAGACATAAAAGATGTATTGAGTTTTAATACAGATGAACCAAATTAAACCAGCTTTTAGAACTTTTCAAGTAGAATATGCAATAAGAGATATAGTAGAAGCATCTGAAGAGGCTAAAAAAGCAGGAAAAGATTTAATCTATTTAAATATTGGAGATCCAGTAAAATATGGATTTAAAACTCCTGATTCTATAATTGAAGTAGTATGTCAAGCTTTATGGAAAAATTATAATTCCTATTCTGATTCTCCAGGTATACCAGAAGCTATAGAGGCAATTAGGAACTATGCTTTAAAAAAAGGTATAGAACCTATAGATATTTATATTACTCAAGGGGCTACTGAAGCTATAGAATTTGCTATTTCTGCTTTGGTTAATTCAGAAGAAAATATATTACTTCCTTGTCCCTGTTATCCTTTATATCAAGCTATTATTTCTAAATTTAGAATAGAGCCGAGGTATTATTTTTTGGATGAAAATAAAAATTGGGAGCCAGATATTGAAAGTATTGAATCTTTAATAGATAAAAAAACCAGAGCCATTGTAATTATAAATCCTAATAATCCAACAGGAGCAATTTATTCTAAAGAGGCTTTAAAAAAAATAGTGGAAATAGCTCAAAAATATAATTTAGTAATTTTTTCAGATGAAATATATGATCAATATATTCTGGAGGATAATTTAGAGCATGTTTCAATTGCATCTTTAAGTAATAATGTCCCTGTGGTTACTTTTAATGGATTATCAAAAAATTATTTTGCTCCTGGATTTAGAATAGGTTGGGGAATCATTTCAGGTCCCAAAGAGATATTAAAAGATTATATAGAAGCTATTCACAAATTAGCAAGAACCCGTCTTTGTGCTCCTCATCCTCTTCAGTTTGCAATTCCTGTTGCTTTAAATAATGAGAATCATTACATTAGAGATGTAATTATAAAATTAAAAAGAAGAAGAGATATTCTAATAGGAGGATTAAATCAAATACCTTTTATTTCTTGTGTAAAACCGTTAGGAGCTTTTTACGCTTTTCCAAGTATAAATATTCCTGATATCGATGATCTTGAATTTACTAAAAGACTTATTTTGGAAGAAGGAGTAGTGGTGGTTCATGGAAGTGGTTTTGGACAGAAATCCGGAACTAAACATTTTCGTATAATATTTCTGCCAGAGGAAGAGACTTTAAAAAAAGCTTTAGAGAGAATTGATAGATTCGTGAGAAAACTTACTTCTTAAATGAGAATTCCTTCTGTAAATGAATTAAAAGAAAAATTTTCTCAATTTTACCCTGCTTATCCAATTTCTTATTTTACAAAACCTTCAAGGAAAGTAGCTCAAATTATAAGAGATAAATGGCAAAAAGGAGAACTTAAAAAACTTGATGACATATATTTAGAAAATTTGATAAGAGAAGTTTTTAAAGAATATGAAAAACCACTTTTAAGAAAAGTTATAAATGCTACAGGAATTGTAATTCATACAAACTTAGGAAGAGCTCCTCTTTCTAAAAAAGCTATAGAAGAAATAATAAAAGTAGCAAAATATTATTCAAATCTTGAATTTGATTTAAAAGAGGGTAAAAGAGGAAGCAGATATATTCATGTAGAAGAAATTTTAAAGGAGATTACAGAAGCTGAAAGTGCTTTAGTTGTAAATAATAATGCAGGAGCTGTTTTAATCTCTTTAAATACTTTAGCTTACAAAAAAGAGGTTATAGTGTCTCGAGGAGAGCTTGTTGAAATTGGCGGTTCCTTTAGAATTCCTGAAGTAATGAAATGGGCAGGATGTATTTTAAAAGAAGTGGGAACCACTAATAAAACCCATTTATTTGATTATGAAAATGCTATTACTGAAAATACTGCTTTATTTTTAAAAGTACATAAAAGTAATTTTGAAATAACAGGATTCACTAAAGAGATTTCTGTTGAAGAATTGGTAAAATTAGGTAAAAAAGTAGGTCTTCCAGTAATGAAAGATCTTGGAAGTGGTTGTTTTATAGATTTCTCTAAATATGGATTAAAAAAAGAACCCACTGTGCAAGAGGTTTTAAAAGCTGGTGTTGATATTGTAACCTTTTCAGGAGATAAACTTTTAGGAGGACCTCAGGCAGGAATTATTCTTGGGAAAAAAGAATTTATAGAAAAGATAAAAAGAAACCCTTTAAATCGTGCTTTAAGAATTGATAAACTTACTTTAGCAGGCTTGGAGGCTACTTTAAGGTTGTATAGAGATGAAATTTTAGCTATAGAACATATTCCTATTTTAAAAATGATTTTAATATCAAAAGAAGAATTAAAGAAAAAAGCCAGATATCTTTATAAAAAACTTAAAGAACTTAAGCTTAAAGATTTCGAATTTAAAATTATTGAAACTATAAGTAAAACCGGAGGAGGAGCTTTACCTACTTTAGATTTAACTTCTTATGCAATAGCTGTAAACTCCCGATTTTCTCCTCAAACTATTCAAAAAGCATTAAGAGAAAATGAACCTCCTATAATAACACGGATTGAAGAAAATAAGCTTTTAATTGATGTAAGATGTCTTTTTGAAGAAGATTATAAAGAAATAATAAAAGCTTTTAAAAAATTTAAAAATGAATCAGAAAATTCCTTTTAGTATTAATTGGTTTTTTCCTTATTTAAAAAATTTAGAAATTTTTAAAGATATTTCTTTACAAGAAATTTTTAAATATTCTACTGAAGAACTTATCCAAAAATATAAAACCTCTCAGAATATAACATCACTACTTTTAGCAGAAAGATTTTTATGGGAACATATAGAAAAAAATTTTATTTCTTACAAATTGCTAATTCCAGTTTTAGAAAAAAGAGAGGTTCCTGGATATGTGTTTTATTTCCCAAATAAAAATTTTTGGAAGAAAAATAAAGAAATATTTTCTCAATTTACTTTTATAAAAATTGACGAAAATTGCTATTTTTATCCATCTGAATGGGGAAATGTTCTTAAGATTTTTGTATATTTATGGAAAAAAGGGATTAAATTTTTCTCTGCAGAAATCGAGTTAAATGGGGAAACCCAGATAGAGTCTATAAAGAATTATATAGAATTTGCTAAAATTTTAGATTTTTCTTATCTTTCTCAAAAAGCTCAAAAATCTTTAAAAAATTATTTACCAACCTTAGAAACTAAGAAACTTCGAGAAGTTATAAAAAAATTTTTAAAATTACCTAATAGTGTTTTACTTTTAGCTTCTAAAAATAAAGTTAGAAAAAACTTAGAAAAAGAAAAAATAAAAATAATAAAAGTGTTTGAAGAAAAAAATGTTTTATTTTTACTTAGATGTTCAGATTTAAAGCAATTAATCTCTTTGTTTGAAAAAAGTTCTGAAAGTAATAAAATTGGAATTTTATCTAAAAAAGATTGGAAAAAATATGGCAACAGGGGGTTGTCTCCTTTGATTTTATTAATAGGGGCTTTTGAACATGCAAAAAGAGTTAATAATATCAAAGTAAAAATTTTTGAAGGTTTTACTTATCATGTAATAGGTGATCTTTATTATGAATGGAAAGATTTTGGTAAAGCTCTTAAATATTATTTAATTGCAAAAAATTATACTAAACAACCTATAGAATTAGCATTAAGTAAATCAGCTATTTATTATACTTTCGGAAATTTTGATAAGGCTGAAAAGATTTTAAAACAAGAACTTTGTGGATGTAAAGGAGAAGATCCTTTTATTCATTATAATTTAGGTTTGATTTATTTGAAAAAGAAAGAAAATGAAAAAGCTAAATATCATTTTTATAAAGCACATCTTTTAGATCCAGAAAATTCTATTTTTAGAGAGGCTTTAATGAATTGTTTATGGAATCTTAGAGAATGTGAAGAATTAGATAATTTTTTATATTCCTTAAAAAATTTATCTACAAAGGAAAAAATTTATCTTGGGAAATTGTATTTTTATAAAAAGGAATATGAAAAAGCGTTTAAATATTTAAAAGAAAATCTCACCTTAAAAGAAAAAGATGGAGAAAGTCTTCTTTTTTTAGCATGGTTATATCTTTATTTTAATAAAGAAAAAGAAGTATCTGAAATTTTATTAAAAGAAGCAGAAAATATACTTTCTTCAGAAAAAATTAAAAAAATAAAAAAAGAATTTGATTTAGAGATAAAATGAAACTTGTTGTTCTTGGATCTGGAACAGGATGGATTTGTCTGGAAAGAAATTCTCCTGGATATTTAGTAGAAGTAAATAACTTCTGTCTTCTTCTTGATTTTGGTCCCGGAATTTTAAAACAGATTTTGAAAATAGGAAAGAAACTTGAAGATATTTCAGCTATTTTTATTTCTCACTTTCATCCTGATCATGTAACTGATATCATTCCTTTCTTTTTTGCTACTCGATATAATTTAGGCTATAAGAGAACATCACCTATAGGTTTATATGTAGCTGAAGATTTTGCCTTTTTTTATAATTTATTGAAAACAGCTTTTAAGAATTGGATTGAACCACCTGAGGGTTTATTAAATTTAAATCTCTTACCAAAAATAAAAAAATATAGCTTTTTTATAGGACCTTTTAAAGCTTATACTACACCAGTTAAGCATAATCCTGAGAGTTTAGCTATAAGGCTTGAATATGAAAACAAAAGTTTAGTTTATTCAGGAGATACAGGTTATTGTGAAGAATTGATAGAACTTGCTGAAGAAGCAGATTTATTAGTTGTAGAATGTGCTAATTCAGAAGAGATATATGTAGAACATCATTTATCTCCAAAGGATATTGCAGTTATTTCAGAAAGGGCTAAAGTAAAACGAATAGTTCTTTCTCATTTTTATCCGCATAGTGAAAAAGTAGAGGTAAATACAATAAAAGAAAAATTTAAAGGGGAAATAATTTTAGCAAAAGATTTGATAGAAATTGAAATATAAATAAATGGAGGAGAAAAATGGAAGTTATTAAACTTACTTGGCAAGGATTAGTTAGTAAAAACGGAGAAATTTGTGAAGGATGTAACAAGACCTATTTAAACATAGAAAATGCCCTTACTAAACTTGAACCTCTTATATTAAACTTTGGTATAAAAATAATTTTGGAGAAAAAAGAACTATCTGAAGAGGATTTAAAAAAAGACCCTATGTCTTCCAATAGAATTTTTATAAATGGGGAACCTATTGAAGAAATTTTAAATCTTGAGGTAGGTAAAGGCACTCCTTGTAAACTCTATAATGATTTTAAATGTCGAACTATTATAGATGGAGATAAAGAAACAAATGAAATCCCAGAAAAACTTATTATAGCAGCTCTTTTTACTAAAATAAAAGAAATATTTTAAAAAAGAGGAGTTAATTGAAAGGACTTGATCCCAAAATTTTAAATAAATTGAAAGAAAAAGTTCAAAGAGAACTTGTTCAAAAAGAAAAAGAAACTATAGAATACTGGCTAAATGAGCTTATAAAAGTTTATCAAAAAAATCATCCAACCTTAGCTGATTTTAAAGCTGATATAAGAAAGTATATAGATAGAATGAAAAATAGATTAGAGATACTTAAAACTAAAGGATTTTAGAGGGAAATCTATGCAATATATAAGCACTCGTGGAGGAATGTCTAAAATTAATTTTAAAGATACTGTTTTTGAAGGATTGGCTCCTGATGGAGGATTAATTGTTCCAGAAAAAATACCAGAGCTTTCAGAAAAAGAGATAAAAGAACTTAGAAAACTTAATTATCAGGAATTAGCATTAAAGATTTTTAAATATTTTGTTTCTGATATTAAAGAGGAGGAACTAAAAGAAATTATAGAAAAGGCTTACAAAACCTTTAGAGTTAAAGAGATTACTCCGATAGTAAAAGCAGGAAATGTTTATATATTAGAACTTTTCCATGGTCCTACTTGGGCTTTTAAAGATATAGCTTTGCAATTTTTGGGGGTATTATTTGAAAAACTTCTTTTAGAAACAAATAAGAAAATTAATATTATAGGAGCTACTTCAGGGGATACAGGTTCTGCAGCTATTTATGGAGTTAAAGGAAAAAAAAATATAGCTATTTTCATTTTACATCCTTATAAAAAAATCTCTGAGATTCAAGCTTTAATGATGACTACAGTTACAGATTCCAATGTTTATAATTTAGCCATAGAAGGGACTTTTGATGATTGTCAGGCTATAGTAAAAACTTTATTTGTGGATCTTGAATTTAAACGAAAATACCGATTAACTACTGTCAATTCTATAAATTGGGCAAGGATAATGGCACAAATAATTTATTATTTTTGGAGTTATTTTAGAGTTTCTGAAATAGAAAATTGTGAAAGTGTTAGAATTTCAGTTCCTACAGGGAATTTTGGGAATATATTTGCAGGATATTTAGCAAGGAAAATGTTAGGTAAAAAAAGAATAGAAAGATTAATTTTAGCAACTAATGAAAATGATATACTTTGTAGATTTGTAAATAATGGAGATTATTCTTTAAAAGAAGTAAAATCTACTATAAGTCCTTCTATGGATATTCAAGTGGCAAGCAACTTTGAGAGGTATCTTTATTATTTTTATAAAGAGGATGCTCAAAAAACTAAAAAAATAATGGAAAGATTTGCCAAAGAGAAAGCTCTTAAATTTACTAAAAACGAAATAAAAGAAATTCAAGAAGATTTTTTTTCAGCATCAGTTAATCAGAAACAAACTTTGGAAACCATCAGAGATTTTTATAAAAAAACAGGATATATACTTGATCCTCATACTGCAGTTGGAGTAAGAGCAGGCTTAAAATTTAAAGAGAATTATCCTTTAATCTGTTTAGCTACTGCTCATCCTGCTAAATTTCCTGATACAGTTAGCGAAGCTTTAGGTTTTCCTATTAAATTGCCTAAAGAAATTGAAAGACTCTATAACCTTCCTCAAAATTTTGAAATTCTGCCTGCTGATGTAGAAAAAACTAAAACTTTCATTAGTCAAAAAGCTATTTAAATCTTTTTAAATTTAAATGAAAAAAAATAAAACACCTTTTATTATAATAAGTATAATAATCATTTTGAGCGGAATATGGTATGGTATAAAAAGGACCAGTCTTTTTAATGAAATTTTTGGGTTTTTCTTTTCTCCTTTTTGGAAAAGCACTACTTATTTAGGAAGTAAAACAAAAAATTTTTTTCAAAATTATTTATTTTTAATAAATCTAAAAAAAGAAAATGAGAGATTAAAAAAAGAAATTTTGATTTTAAAATCTCAATTAGCTTATTATAAAGAAAAAGAAAAACTTTATAAAAAATTAGAAGAGTTCTATAGACTTTCTATAAATTTAAATTATCCAAAGGTTGCAGCAAAAATTATTTATAAACCTATGGATCCTTTTTCTGGAATAATTTTTATAGATAAAGGTAATAAAGACGGGCTTTTACCTCAAATGCCAGTTCTTGCGGATGTAGGAGGGGAGGCTGTAGCTTTAGTAGGACAAGTAGTTGAGGTTTATAAAAATTGGAGCAAAGTAATACTTATTACAGATCCTTCTTTTTCTGCTGATGTTAAAGTAGAAAGAACTGAGGATAGAGGAATTTTATTAGGGAAAGCAGAAAAATACTGTAATTTACAATATTTACCATCTACTTCTAAAGTTAAACCAGGAGATGAAGTTTTAACCTCTGGACAAGATGCTTTGTTTCCTCCGAATTTATTAATAGGAAAAATAATTTCGGTTACTCGGGATCCTATTCAAGGAGTATTCAAAGTTGCAGAAGTTGAACCTATAGTGGATCTTTATAATCTTGATTTAGTTTTTATTCTTTTAAAATTACCAGAAATACCTTTATAAAAAATGTTTACATAATGAATATTAAGGAACTTTTTTATACATTTTTACCACTTTTATTTTTAATACTTTTTAGTAAAATTTATCTTTCCAGTTTTCTTCTTATTTATCCAGGAGATATAATTTTTGCTTTTGTTATATCAATTTTAACTTTTAGAAATTCAGGAGTTTTATTGTATATTTTTATATTCTTTTTAGGTTTATTAGAAGGATTAGATTTTTTAGAGAATGAATTCATTTTTGGTATTTATTTTGTTCTTATTGGAATTATTTGGAATTATTTAAAAAAATATTTTTCTTTTGAAAGTTTTAAACTAAAAATAAGTTTTTGGTTTTTTAGTATTCTTTCTTTTCTTATTTTTAGATATACACTCTTTTTTTATAAACTTGATGTTTGTGTAGATTGGAAATTGATTTTAAATTTAGCAGTAAAAAGTTTTTATTATGTATGTATAACTTTTGTTTGGGTATTAATTTTTTATAAAATATTAAATAGTTTTCTTTCTAAAACATATGAAAAGGTTTAATAAAGACATTAATAATTTTCTTATTAAAGATTTTTTTAAAACTAAACAAAAGATTTTAAAAGGTATTTTTTGGGAAAAGAGATTATCCCGGGCTAAGTTTTTATTTATTTTTTTATTTATTATTTTATGGAGTAGATTTTTTTATCTTCAAATTATTAAGCACTCTTATTATTATAGAAAAGCTAAAGAGAGATCAATTATAACCTATGTAATTAGAGCTCCAAGAGGAGAGATTGTAACTTCAGATGGGGTAGTAGTGGCAACTAATAGAGCAGTATTTCAGCTTTATTTAGATCCTGAATTAATAAAAGATAAAGAAGATGAGGTTTTATATAGATTAAGTAAAATTTTGAAAGAAGATTTTGGAAGCCTAAAAGAAAAATATTATTTAGCAAAAAAAACTTTTTTAGGAAGAGTTTTAATAAAAAGAAATTTAAACTGGGATGAAGTAGCTAAAATAATGGTAAGACGATATTATCTTCCTGGAGTAAAGGTAGAAGTAGAAGCAGAGAGATATTATCCTTATGGAGAAGCTTATTTTCATCTTATAGGATATATTTCAAGAATTACACTTAAAGAATACAATAAATTAAAAAATAAGGGATATTCTATTGAGGATTATATTGGAAGAGCTGGGATAGAGAAAATGTTCGAAAGAGAATTAAAAGGGAAAAATGGAGCTATAAAAATTGAAAGAGATGCTCATGGACGGTTAGGCAAAATAATTAATCGATTAAAACCTATTCCAGGTAAAAATTTAGTTTTAACAGTAAATCACAATTTACAAATGAAAGCTTATAAACTTTTAAAAAACAAAAAAGGAGCAATAGTTGCTCTTTCACCTAAGGATGGGGCAATTTTAGCTATGGTTAGTTCGCCTTCCATAAATCCTCAAAAATTTATTGATGGTTTTACAGAGGAGGAATGGAAAAAAATTAGTTTAAATCCAGATAAACCATTTTTAAATCGTGTTTTACAACCTTATCCTCCTGGGTCTACTTATAAAGTTATTACAGCAATTGCTGGTCTTGAAGCAGGTGTTATTAAAGATGTTAATGAAACCATCTTTTGTCCAGGTTATTTTAAATTTAAATCCCGTATTTTTAGATGTTGGGAAGCTAAAGGACATAAAAATGTAAATCTTATTGAAGCTATTGCCTATTCTTGTGATGTTTATTTTTATACTGTTGCTTCTAAGCTTGATGTAGATTATTTAGCGAAGATGTCAAGAAAATGGGGACTTGGTAAATTAACAGGTTTAGGATGGAGTGAAGAAAAAGCAGGTTTTGTTCCTAATAGAGCATGGAAAAAAAAGAAATTTAAAGAACCTTGGTATCCAGGAGAAACAATAATAATGGGAATAGGGCAAGGCTACTTACTTACTACCCCTTTACAAATGGCAAGGGTTTATATGGTAATAGCAAATGGGGGATATCTTTATAAACCTTATGTAGTAAAGGAAATAAAATCAAATAAAAACATTATAATCATTAATCCTCAAATAGAAAGACATTTAGTTTTAGATCCTCGTTATTTAAAATGGATAAAAGAAGGGCTTTTAGAAGCTGTTAGAATTGGAACAGGCAAATTAGCTTTTATTCCAGGACTTATTGTAGCGGGTAAAACCGGCACTGCTCAAGTAATAAGCTTATCTGCTAAAAAAGATAAATTTTTAGAACCTCATGCTTGGTTTGTAAGTTATGCTGGTCATTCTCAACCAGAGATAGTTTCAGCTATATTAATAGAACATGGAGGACATGGAGGCTCTGTAGCGGCACCTCTTGCTCGAAAGTTATATGAAGCATATTTTGGTATAAAAGAACTTTAATAGATGAGAATTATCACTATAAAAGGAATTTTTGAAGAAAATTTTTGTGGTTTTTTAGTAGTTTTAATTTTAGCAATTTTAGGAATTTTAAATCAATGGATAATAAGTGGGACTTCCTCAATATTTTGGAAAAATTTATTTTGGCATATAATAGGATTTATTCTTTTAATTTTTTTGGCTGTATTTATAGATTATAGAAAAATTCCTTTTCAGATAGTTTGGATTCTTTATATATTTTTAATTATTATTTTATTTATTTTAATGATTTTTAAAAGGAGATGGCTTTATTTTGGATCATTTACTTTTCAACCTGCAGAGTTTATAAAACCTATATTAGTATTATTAATAAGTTTAATAGCTTCAAAAGAACCTACACCTTATATAAATTTTAAAACTTTAATAAAACTTTTTATCTTAATAGCTCTTCCTTTAATACTTATTCTCCCTACTGATTTAGATTACGCTCTTATTATGTTAGTTATGTTTATAAGTTTTCTCATATTTATAGGTATACCTAAAAAAATTTTTCTTTCTTTAAGTATTATAGGATTGATATTTGGGTTAATATTTACTCCCTTAACTTGGAAAAAACTAAAACCTTATCAAAAGGGGCGTATTTATGGCTATTTACATCCAGAAAAATATGCTAAAACTTGGGGATATCACTTAAATCAGGCTCTTATTGCCATAGGTTCAGGAGGACTTTGGGGATATGGATTTAAAAAAGGTTGGTCAACAAGACTTCATTATCTTCCAGCTAAACATACAGATCTTGCTTTTGTAGTATGGGCAGAAACATGGGGATTTATAGGAGTGACCTTAGTTTTGTTTTTATATGGTTATTTACTTTATTTTAGTATTAAAGTTTCTCATACAGCAAAAGATTGGTTAGGTAAATATCTTGGCTTAGGAGTAACATTAGTTTTGTTATGGCAAGCCTTTTTTAATATAGGTGGTTGCTCAGGTATACTTCCTATAACAAGCATACCTCTCCCTTTTTTAAGTTACGGAGGATCTATAACGATTTCTGTCTATTTTTTACTTTCTTTGGTTTTTAACGTTGCTTTAAAGAGACATTTCTTTAAATAATTTTATTTTTTACAACTTTTTATAACTTGACTTTTTTAAAATTTATAATACAAATGTAGCTTTAAAAGTGTAAAATAAAAATTTAAAATGAGGTTGAATTATGCTTAAGTTTGATATTACTTTAATTATACAAATAGTTGAAGCTTTAATTATGACTTTTATTCTTTATTACATTCTTATTAAACCTGTTATGTCTTATATGAAAGAGAGAGAATCTCATTTTCAAACTTTAGAAAAAGAAACTCAAGATTTAATTGCTTCAGCTGAAGAGGCTATTAAAAAATATCAAAATGAACTGAATAAAGCAAGGTCTGAAGGAATTCAAAAACGAGAGCTTTTAAAAGAAGAAGCTCGTAAAATAGAAAAGGAACTTTTATCTAAGGTGATGAAAGAGGCAGAAGAATATAAAACTAAATGGGCTGAGCAATTTTCCAAACATTTAGAAGATGTAAGGAAAGAGTTAATGAGTAAGGTAGAATATTTTGCCTCTCTTATGATTGAAAGATTATTAGGGAGGAAAGCATGAATAAATGGAAAAATGTAAGTTTTTTAATTTTAATTTTAGTTATAATAAGTATTTCAATAGTTTTTGGTGCAGAACCAGGGGAAGAACATCATGGAGTTACTTCTACTCAATTAAAAAATTTACTGTGGTTTACTCTTAATTTTATAGCTTTAATATTAATTTTATATAAATTCCTTAAAAAACCTGTAGTGAATATGTTTAAATCTCGTCAGGAAAGTATACTTAAGCAATACAATGAGCTTTTAGAAAAAAAGAAAGAAGCAGAAGCAAAATATATAGAACTTCAGGAAAAAATTAAAAACTTAGAAAAAGAAGCACAAGATGTTTATCAAAATTATGTAGAACAAGGTATGAAAGAAAAAGAAAGAATTATTGCTGAAGCTCATGCTCAAGCTGAAAGAATCAAACAGCAGGCAGAACTTTATATTCAACACGAAATGGAAAAAGCTAAAGCTTTATTAAGAGAAGAGATAGCCGAGGCTTCTGCAAAATTAGCTGAAGAACTTTTAAAGAAAAGTATTACTGAAGAAGATCAGAAAAGAATTTATAAAGAATTTATAAATGAAATTAAAGGGAGGGTATTACATTGAGGGCGATGGCAATAGCATTAAAATATGCTAAAGGACTTTTTACTGCAGCAAAGGAATTGAATAAGACAAAAGAATTTGGTGAAGAGTTAAATCAGATAAAAGATCTTCTTATTTCTATGCCAGAAGTTTTGTCAGCTTTACAAAATCCTATTTATCCGCCTGATATTAAAATGGAAATTATAGAAGAGATTTTGAAAGTAGTAAAAATAGATCCTGAAATACAGAGATTTCTTAAACTTTTAGTAGAAAGAAGAAGAATTCAATATATTAGAGAGATAGTTACTATGTATCAAGAATTATTAGATGAGGAGTTAAATATTGCGCGAGGTGAAATTATTACTGCTTATCCACTTAGTGAAGAAGAGAAAAAAGAATTAGAGGAAGCTTTAAAGAATTATTTGAAGAAAGAAGTTATATTAGAGTCTAAAGTAGATGAAGGGATTATAGGAGGAATTAAAATAAGAATAGGAGATTTAATATTTGATGGAACCTTAAAAACCCAATTAAATAAAATGAAAGAAATAATAAAAGGGGAGGTGTTATAAAAATGGAAGCTATAAAAGCTCAAGAACTTAGCGATTTGATTAAAAAAAGAATTGAGGAATTTGAGAAGAAAATAGATCTTGATGAGATGGGAGTTGTTATTTCAGTTGCAGATGGTATTGCTCGTGTATTTGGTTTGAGAAATTGTGAGTATATGGAACTTATTGAATTTCCAGAAAGTGGGGAAGTAGGAATTGCTTTGAATTTAGAATTTGATAATGTTGGTATTCCAGTAATGGGAGATTATTCTAAAATTTTAGAAGGACACATTGCCAAGAGAACAGGAAAGGTTGCTTCTATTCCTGTAGGAGAAGCAGTTATTGGAAGAGTTATTGATCCTGTTGGCAGACCTTTAGATGGTAAAGGTCCTATTGAGGCAAAAGAATTTAGAAGAATTGAATTAAAAGCTCCTGGAATAATTAGAAGAAAACCTGTTCATGAACCTATGTATACAGGAATTAAAGCTATAGATGCTATGACTCCTATTGGAAGAGGTCAAAGAGAATTAATTCTTGGAGATAGACAAACTGGAAAAACTGCTATTGTAATAGATGCTATTTTAGCTCAAAAAGATACAGATATTTATTGTATCTATTGTGCTATAGGACAGAAAAAATCTACTGTTGCTCAAATTATAGAGACTTTACGTAAATACGGAGCTATGGAATATACTACAGTAGTAGCAGCTTGTGCTTCTGACTCTGCTGCTTTACAGTGGATTGCACCTTATTCAGCCTGTGCTATAGGTGAATATTTTAGGGATACAGGAAGACATGCTTTAGTTTTATATGATGATCTTTCAAAACAGGCAGCAGAATATCGTGAAATTTCACTTTTATTAAGAAGACCTCCTGGAAGAGAGGCCTTTCCAGGGGATATTTTTTATAATCATTCAAGGCTTTTAGAAAGAGCAGCTAAATTAGATGATCAATATGGTGGGGGTTCTTTAACTGCTTTACCTATTGTTGAAACTTTACAGGGAGATGTTTCTGCTTATATTCCTACTAATGTTATTTCTATTACTGATGGACAGATTTATTTAGAGCCTGGTCTATTTTTTGCTGGAATTCGTCCTGCTATTAATGTGGGACTTTCTGTTTCTCGAGTTGGCGGAGCAGCTCAAATTAAAGCTATGAAACAGGTTGCTGGTAGATTAAGACTTGAAATGGCTCAATATAGAGAATTAGCAGCTTTTGCTCAGTTTGGTTCTGAACTTGATAGAGCTACTCAAAGAGTTTTACATAGAGGAGCAAGACTTGTTGAAATTCTAAAACAACCCCAATATCAACCACTTCCTGTTGAAAAACAGATTTGTATACTTTTTGCAGGAACAAGAGGATTTTTAGATGAAATGCCTTTAGAAGTATTAGGTCAATATGAAAAAGAACTTTATGAATTTATTGAAAGTAAATATCCTGAAATTTATAAAGAAATAAGAGAAAAGAAAGAAATTAGTCCAGAATTAGAAGAGAAAATGAATCAAGCTTTAAAAGAGTTTAACGAACAATTTAAGAAAAATAATAATATAGAACCTGTTCCTGTACCATAAATGAAATAAAAGAGGTTGTTTTATACTTAAAGGAGGATAAGGATGCCAGCTTTACGAGACATCAGGAGAAAAATAGAGGCAGTAAAAAGAATTGGACAAATTACTAAAGCAATGAATATGGTTGCTTCAGCTAAGTTGCGCACTCTTCAACAAAGATTAGAGGGTTTTCGTCCTTATAGAAGAAAGTTTGAAGAAGTAATAAATAATATTCTTGGTGGGGCTATAAATATTCAAAGAATCCCTTTTTTACAAAAAAGGGAGGTTAAGAAAATAGGAATAATTTTAATAACTGCAGATAAGGGTTTATGTGGAGCTTTTAATTCAAATTTAATAAGAGAAACAGAAAAAGCTATAAATAGATTTAAAA
>Ga0190337_1000061_pt1 | contig 19328 bp, 25 predicted proteins | sample 4872041011_MG_FD_161677 | JGI IMG/M metagenome (GOLD analysis project Ga0190337, IMG submission 161677) | Hydrothermal vent sediment bacterial communities from Southern Trench, Guaymas Basin, Mexico - 4872-04-10-11_MG | ecosystem: Environmental > Aquatic > Marine > Hydrothermal vents > Sediment ...
CAATAGATATTTTAGAGACAATGGATGATATGATTACAGAGTTTAATAAAAATGGAAAAATAAAATACAATTTAGAACAAGTTCCTGGAGAAAGTGCAGCAGGATTACTTCCAAGTCTTGACAAATATTTTTATGGAGAAGAAAAAGTTCCTTATGTTTTATATTCTAATCAATTTGTTCCTTTATATGAAAGACACTCAATACTTGACAAGATAGAAATAGAAGGAAGATATTTCAAATATCTGTCTGGCGGTGGAATAAGTCATATAAATATATTACATGAAATGAAGCCAGAAGAAGTTAAGTTTTTGATTGAATTATGTGTAGAAAAAGGAATAGAGCATTTTGCATTAAATCCAGTCTATTCTATTTGTGAAAATGGACATTATTTATTAGGAAAATATGATGAATGTTATATTTGTGGAGCAAAGATAAAAGATCATTTAACAAGAGTGGTAGGTTTCTTCACTCCAGTTAGTGCTTGGAGTAAACAAAGACGAGAATGGGAATTTTCAAGAAGAGTTTGGAATACTTTGAAAGGGGATGTAGAAAGTGAAAAGAAACAAATGGAAAAGTTGGAAATATGATGCAAAATATAGCTCAGTGAGAAAAAAGATAAAAAGAAAAACAAATAAAAGGGAAAGATTTTTAGCAAAAGAACAAATTAAGAAAATACTAAATGAAATGGATTATTAAAAAGAATTTCAAAATCTATCTAAAATCCAGAAAGATTTAGGAATTGTTTCATTTGTTGAAATTTCACAATGAATAAATTTTTCTGAAATTCCTATCTGTTCAAATCCTACTTCTAATAGAGCTGAAATTATTAGAAATCTTGAAAAGTTATCAATACAAGCAATTTTGCAAGCCCTTCCTTCTAAATGTCCTTTTAATTTTAAATCAATAAAACTATTCAATCTTTTAGCATAACTTTCGCAAATATATCCTAATTTTATAACAAGTGGAAACTTAAGTAATTCTTGAGCTTTGTCTAACTTGTTTATTAGTTCAGGATGAGTATTGTTTCTTCCACAACAGGGACAAGCAAAATCTTCATACTTGAAGTGTTTCCACACTATTTAATCTAATTTTTGTTGAAGTTTTTCAATTTTATCATTAATGATTAGCCAAGCTTTGTAGGTTTCTCTTTTAAGAATTTCAGCTTTACATTGACCTAAATAATATCCTATAATTAGACAAACTAAACCTACAATAAGGTAAGACATTTTAACTTAAAGTATTTTTCAAAGTGATTGAATTCTTATTTTTTCAATTCTTTAATTTCCTTCTTAGCTTTTTCTACCAAATTTTTTGTTTCTTTTTTAACATCTTCTTTTATTTCTTCTAACTTTTCTTTTGTTTTTGTTTCTAATTCTTTTTTTACTTTTTGAACTTCTTCTCTCATTTTTTCATGTATTTCTTCTACCTTTTCTCTCACTTCTTTGTTCTTAAAATAAATAAGACAACCTATTACAATTAGTAAAGCAATTACGATAAGAGCTGCATAGTTTGTCATAGCTAACACCTCCTTCTTTTGTTATTATAAAGTTATCGCTACTCCTATCAAAATTCCTAAAGTTAAGAATAAGCTGTTTTCTTTTATTTTATCATAAAAACTTTCTTTGTAAAGATGTTTATAAGCTTCATTTTGATAGTTAATAATTTCTTGTAAATTTTCAATAGTTTCTTTTGAAATTTGCAATTGCTTTTTCTGAAGCTCTATGATAACTTTCAAATATTCAATTTGTCTCTTTAATTCTTGATTTTCTTTTATAAGAACTTCAATTTGTTTATTCGTAATTCTACATTGCTCTATTTCTACTACCATTTTCCTTGCAGTTTCTTCAGAAAAACAAATTATAGGTTCATTCTGTTTTTGAGAAAAAGCTAAAGATGGTAATAATAAAACAAAAATACTAATTAATAGGCTTATAACCCAATTTTTCAAATCTTTCCCTCAATTCTTTAGAAGTTTTAGGTAATTCTATTTTTTCTTTAGTTAATTGTAGTCTTTTGTAAACTCTTTCATAATATAATATTTTCTCTTGAGCATTTTGATAAAGTCTCTTGTATTTTTCCATTTCTTTCTTATAGTTTTCTAAATTTTCTTCATACCATTTGATTTCCTTTTCAACTTTTCTACTGACTTCTTTTTCTATGTCTCTCATTTTTAATCTTAACTTTACAGAATCAATGATACTGATAATCAAAATGAAAAGGAAAATTAAGAATAAGAAATATAAAAAAAGGCCTGTATACTCCTTTAAGTTTTTAATTTTTTTACTTATCATAAAATGATCTTATAGAAATAATTATATCACTTTTTACCAAAAAGGAAATACTAATTCTCTTTCAATTCTTTGTTTAGGACATAAAAGACTATTCCATTTTTGTCCATATTTATAAACTTTTTGACTATAAGTATAATTTATTTCACAAGCACTTTTCCATTGAATGCATTTTCCATGCTTTCTCCAAACACAAACTTTTTTTCTTCTACAACAATTATAACAATCTTCCCATTTATCACTTTCTGCTCTTTTACATTCTATAATTACCCAATTTCCACCATTATATCTTTGATAAGTAATCCAAAGCTTTTTCAACCATTCTGGATTACTTCTCCATAATATTCCAATGTAATAAACTGCCGCTTCAATATGCTGCTTACTATAAGGTTTATCATAATCAGGAAATAAAGGTCTTAAATATTTGTCTAAAAATTTAGGGGTCAATTGAAAGTAGCCTATAGATCCATGTCTATCAGCAGACATTTTCCATTTACAATTTGTTTCAACCTTTGCTACCGCTATGTTATACCAAAAAGGAAACTTTTTATCAATATACCTTTCTGAAGCTTCTCTTACTGGTTCAACAAGAAAACTACATCTATCTTTTTCTGTTTCTGCTGAAGTTATTGTGAGAATGCCAAATATAAGTAAGGCAAGTCCAATTAAAATTAATAGAATATCAATAAGGACTTTGGATAGTTTATTTTGCACTTTTTTATCCCAAAGCTATCACAATAGCATAAGCAAGCAATAGAATTAATGCATATATTTTTCTCCATTCTTCTTTTTCATTCCAGTTAATCATTCCAATCCTTGCCCTTCTTACAGCATACCAGACAAAAGTGAGCAATCCACATAAACCTACTTTTCTTCCAAGCATTGCTATGAATTCTTTCTGGTCAAAAACAAATATGTAACCTATTATAATACCAACAATTGCAAGAAGAATTTCTAAATAACTCCTTCTAATAGTTACTAACATTTTATTACTCCTTTTATAAATTCTTAATCTATTACTTACTTTCCCAATTAATTATATCTGACTTAACTAAAATTTTATTTCTGATAACAGTTGTTCTTTTTCCTTCTGGAGAAGTAATTTCTACTTCTATGTCATAAGTCTTGTCTGGTTCTAATTGCCCTGTTTCTGTTTTATCAAAAAATATTTTGATTTTACCTGTATCGACTATTGAAATTTCATCATTGCTTCCACCAGTTACATTTGCACTTGCTTTCTTAATACTTACTCCATCCCCATATAATTCTGCTCTAATTTCATAATTAGATAAATCAAGTGGATTACCTTCACTATCTACAATGTTGCAAAGCAATTCTAATGTATCTCCACGATAAATTTCTATCATATCTAAACTCCTTTACATCTTTTAACTTTGTTTATTCCAATTTGCTTATAAGAAGTTACATATCCTTTTATTTTTATTTCCATCAAACTTGATTTGATTAAATAAGTTTTCATGTTACCAGATATTTTTTTGGAGATTATATTTGCTTTTAAAGGTAACATGAAAATATTTTCTTCCATTATTTCTTCTCCAAAAACTATCTTGCCTAAAAATAACATGGCTTATTCTTCTATACATTTATAATCTATAACATAACCATCATCATCATACTCAATACTTAAAGTATAAATTTTGATTGGATTAATATCATTTTCACAATCCTCTTTCGTATTGTAAATCTTAATTGTTGCTGAAGTCAATTTCTTTCTTCCTGCAACTATAGTATAAACAGTATTAAATAAGCGATAATTATGTTGAACTAATCCTAAAATAATTCTTATCATATTCTTAATATCATCCATATAACCCCCTAAAACAATTTTTCCATACTTGCTATAATTTCCATTACTCATTATCCAAAGATATTCTTCTTTTTGAGTAACTGTTTGACTAAAAAGATATTTGAAAACTCCTGTTGTTCCTATTTCAGTACAATTTGCACTATCTACTACTTTTGTATTGTCACTTAATCTATAAATATCAATAGTAACAGTATCTCCACTATTGAAAACTCCGAGTATATATGTTTGCTCTTCTTTACTATATCTCATAACAACACTTCTTCATCTATAGAAATATTTTCATGTTCCAACTTTATAGTCCAATCTATAGCTTTTTCAGGAATGAAGCTTTTTCTATATGGTTTTAATCCTTCTTTTACAATTTCCAAAGTCAAAGGAGCAAAATCTACTAACTCACTTCCATGATCTTGGTCATAATATCCTTTTGTTACTATCTGTTCTGGAATTTTACCATTCATGTCTGTTGTTTCTTCAAATACCAGATTTCCATCTTTGTCATACATTCTTACTTTTGCATTACTAATTGGATTTCCTGCTTCATCTATAACTCTTAGGTTAAATGTGTATTGACGATAGATTTTTCCAGAGTTAGTGGAATTCCAAAAAAATTTCCATTTACATTCTACATTAATTGCATACAAATCTGCATCAAGACAATAGCAAAAGAAACTATATGTTTCTCCAATCATTCTATAATTTTTGATTGTAACAGGAGATGATATAAAGAACCATATAGTTCCATAAGTACAATCGGATATTAGTATATCACTTGCATTAGTTGTTGTAAAGGCTGGTCCTATTTGGCTTGATTGCCAATTTGTTCTATAAAAATCAACATCTGGGGGATCTCCTGTAACATTTACTTGTGTGTGAATAATATTACAATTCCAAATTCTATGTCCACTCTCTCCATAAGTTGATTGAATTTTTGTTGAACTTTCTGCTGAAATAGTAGTTGAATACAGTTCAAGTATTCCACCATTAGCGAATTCTATAATATACTTATCTGAAGAGTTTGTATAAATGAAGCACCCATCTTTTGTCGTTCTATCTGTCTCATCTATTACTGTTCCACACCTAAAATGCCCATTTGCTAAAATACTAATAAAGTTGTCATCAATTGTATGAGAAATTGCTTTGTTTGCATCAATAAGCCATGTCTCATTAGTTCCATCACCAATTTGCAATTTGCATCTAAATTCATATTGATTATCCCCTTGCTTACTCACTACTCCCCATCCATTTGAAACATCTGCTTGATAAATGTCCTCAAAAGTATAAGGACTATCTTCTGTTCCTCCAACTACAGTTATTGTAGTACCATCATAAGTTATTGGCATTGTCCTTTATCTAATAGGATAATTTTCATCTATTTCTTCTGCTTTATCTAAATCCAACTCTATACTTAAGTCTCCTATAACTATATCATTTACAATATATTGCTTTAGAGCATTAGGAACTTTAACTCCTTCCAATCTCAACTTCAAAACATAGAGTTGCTTAAATCTATCAGGGACATCGTTCCATCTCATCTTAAACCATTTACTTTTATAAGGGAATACAATTTCTGCACTTTCAAAAGCAACCAAGTTTACTTGGATCTGATTAAAAGGAACTTTTACTTGCATAATAAACCTTCCTCCTATAATCTAAACTTTTCAACCAAAAGTCTCTATATTGCAAGTTTCAAGATTATTTAGACAAGTGTTCATCTTATTATTTTCTTTCTAAATTCTTATCTTAGTATTTTATCCTTGAATTACAGTACTTTTTAGAATTTTAGTATTATCATCTTTCCATTTTGATCCAATTTTTAATTTTACAAATTTTCTGTAATTTCTTCCTATAAACAGTATATAATCTATTTCTCATTTCTAAATACTCTTTTGGTTTATAGTTTATATACTTTGCTTGAATACAATTCGAATAAAATTTTAGCCATCCCTTTTCTTTCATAATATAATGCCACAATTCATGTTCACATAATTTTAATTCTTCTGGACACTTGCAGTCTAATAGGCATTCTGTTTTAGCTATAAAGAAATTTCTTGTAATGCTAACTGGAAGGAATTTTATATTCTTATAAACTATAGGAGACTCTTTTGGAGTCTTAAGCAAAAAATATTTTCCTTTTATTAATTCAATATCATATTCATACTTCACTCTACCAACTAATTCAAATCCTACCAAAGCTCTTTTTTCTTCTTGACTAAGAAATTCAAGAACTATTTGAATTTCTTTATCATAATTTCTTTCAAAAATGATACTATCTGCTATTAGAAATACAAAATTACAATTGCTCTCATAAGCTTTTTCAACTAAAAAATTTCTTGCTTTACATAATCCACAGTCATATTCTAACTTATAATATTGTCTTTTTGCTTTTGTATTATTTCTGAATCCTAACTTGTCAAAATAATTATCTTTCTCTTTTGTAAAATGACCTTGATCTGCTACTATTATGTAATAATCAGGGTAATATTTTACTAAAGCATCGATACATTGATATAAGAGTTTATCTCTTAGAAAAGTAGTAACTAAAAATGCTAAATTATTCATAACCAAAAATCTTTTTGAAAGTTTGAATTTTAATGTTTTCTTTAACTAACTTTATTTCTAATGGTGTTAATATTCTTTTATATCTGTCTTTATCAAAGAAAATTTCTTTACTTCTCTTTAAACTTGGATTACCATAAAGATAATGATGTTCAAAATTCCAAAATTGTAATATCTTTGATTCAAACTTGACCTCTATAAAATTGCAAATATCCTCAATAGTTTTCTCTGGAAACTGTGCTAAATTTTCATACTTAACTAAATAACTTACTTCTTTATACTGAGAATAAAAATAAAGTAATCTTTGTACTATTTCTATCCACCTTACTATAGCTTTTTCTGGAGAATAAGATATTCTTTTACCTTTATAGAAAATGGTTTTCTGTTTTTTTAAAGAAGCTACAAATTCTTCAGGTTGTCTTATTAAAAAGATAAATTTTGTTTTTACTTCATATTTCTGATTATGTTTTTTTAGAAACCAAGTAAAATCCTTTGAACTATCAACTAAAATATCTTTATTTGTAATATCAAATAACAAGTCATAAATATTATCAATGGAAAACTTTTTCTGTTTTATCTTTGACCATATAGGGCAATTATTACGACAGTATACACAAATAAAGAACCTATTTTCTCTGAAAGCTTTTGCTAACTCTCCTATATTAAATATTTTAGAATGTGAACCTAAAATAGTAGATAAGAGAGTTGAACCAGAATGGGGTGGACTTGCTATATTAACTACTAATTTCATAAGCTATTTCTTTTAAATCTAATTCAAATTCTCTTATTTGTGGATATAATTGCTTAATTAGTCTTTTACTCAAACACTTTCTTTTGTCTATTTCAAACTTTTTCCTTACAATAAATAAATTTCTTCTTTTATCTTCTTCGTTAGCTAATACAGGATGCTCTATATGATAAAGAATACAATGGGGATATACTGGAACTACTCTTATACCCTTTGCTATAAATCTTTCAATTAAATCATTATCTTCAACTCCCCAACCTTCTAATCTTTCATCAAATCCACCAATCTCTATATAGTTCTTCTTATAACCAGCAGAAATACCTAAACCAAAAGGATAAAAGTAGGAATTGTCAAATAAATTTCCACTCAAATCTTCATATCTAATATATCTTACATCAAAACTAATTATTTTATCTTTATCCAAAAATCTTTCTAATCTACTTGTAAACTCTTTTTCCAATACAATATCAGCATCTATAAAACATACATATTCATAATTAGCTAAAAATAATCCTGTATTCAAAGCTTTACTCCTACTCCATTTATCAGCTTCAACTCTATACAGAAACCAATCAATTTGTAATTGATTCTTACATAATTCATACAGCAGACTGCTATATATTTCATCTGAACTATAGTCAATAACAATTAATTCAAAATTCTTGTATTCTTGTTCATTAATACTTTTCAGAAACTCTTTTACTAACTTCAAATCTTTATTTCTTATACCAACAATAAAACTTATGTTCTTTCTTTCTTTTTGTTTAAAAGAAGGTAAGAACATTTTATTATCATGTATGAATTTAGCATGTCCATTTGTCATAAAGTTAGAAACAAACTTTTTTATTTCAGTAATTTTCTTATTATTAAACCAAAAGACAGTTTTTCTAAATTTAATTCTTTCTTCTGCAGTTTTCAGATTTTCCAAATGTCTGCTGTGTTTCTGATGATAGAGTGAAGTAAAATTATCAATCCATAATTCCTTACAACCTTTAGCTAATAATCTCATATATAAATCTTGTCCATGCCCTATAGACATTAATTCTATATTCATTCCACAGACTAACTTCATCAGCTCAGTTAATATAGTTATGGAATTTCCATATCCATGTCTTAAATCTGCTTTATTTAAATAAAAATCTTTTTCAAATCTTTCAAAATTTAATCTATTAGGAACATAAGGTAAACATTTCCTTTTACAGAAAATAATAGCATTAGGATATTTCTGTAATGTTTTTAAAGTCACTTCAACAAAATTAGGACTATGTATTTCATCAACATCTCCATAATGTATATACAGTGTATTTACTCCTTCAGTTGCATAAATCAAAGCTAAAGGTTTATTTGGATAGTCTTTTTTATGATAAATGTATTCAATCTCAAGTTCCTTACAGATTTCTATGTATCTGTTACTATACCTTTTATTGCTACTTATATCTGACAATATGATCTTGGGTTTACCAATGTTTTGATTACAGAGTGATAATAAAGTATTGTAAACTATTTTAGGTCTAACATTCCAAACTGGAAAACAAAAAGTAATGTCAATGGGTTTCAATTTTAATTCTTGATTAATTATTTCATTATTTATATACTTACCAAACTTATGTTCAAATCCTATTGTAGACTTTTCTATCATCCTTTATTTTCCCATACAAATCTATAAACTCTATCCTTTTCTGGTATTTCTAAATAGTCAAACAATTCTTTTTGCTTCTCTTTTTTGTTCAAATCATAAACATATATCCAAAAGATTTCATTTTTTGTCTTTAAGTTTCTCACTCTATTCATATATAATTCCCAATATTCAGCAATTGCTTCTCTTTTAGTAGTTGTATAATCTAAATCTGGAAAAGCGATATCCCAAATACTATCTTCATATATTTTATCTTTTCTTTTACTTGAATGCCAATGGTTTCTTAGAATATTACCTTTTTCTGTTTTTCTCATAAAAGATTCAACTACTTCTTCCTTGTCTCTCCAGATATGAACTACTTTCAAATTATTCAAATGATTATCAAAGAATTCAATATAATTTAAATAATAGAAAGCTGTATCTCCCACTAATTGACCTTGAAAACTTTGCAACTCCTTCAATCTTTGCTGAGCTTTGCTAATATTAAAATTCCAAGGTAATATTCCTTGTGGAGCTTTATATTCATGATAAACACAACAATTCTTACAACCATCTATTAGCTTTGCAATAGATACAGTTCCACAGCGACCTGTTCCAATTATAATTACATATTTCTTATTCATCTCTATTTCTTTTCTTTAAATAAGTCAAAAAGGTTTATATAAGGAATATACTCATTTAAACCTGACTTTTCATAACAAGAATATACTTGAATTCCTTTCTCTTTTAAGGCTTCAATAGTTCTTACAAATTCTGTTATGAAAAAATCACAAATTTTCTTCTTAATATTTTTTACCCAAAACTCTGGATAATCATCATGAAAGTGCATTTTATCTGTTCCAAAATGTTCTTTAACTAAATCAATTCCCACCAAATAAATAGGATTTAAACCTAATAAGTATGCAATTCTTAAAGCTACTACTCCACTATTATTAGCAGTTCTAATACAATTAAAAGTAGTAGGCAAATAATTAGCAGTACAGTTCTTAAATATAAAAGTATCTTCTCTATCCTTAAAATCTTGAAGTCTTTCTGCCCAACTTGGAGCTAATTTAATACAATCTAATTTATTAATCTCTTCTTTATATTGTTGATAGAATTTGAAATCTAAAAATGCTAAAAATTTTACTTTGCAGACTTTATAGGCTTTATTTGCTCCTACTGTTATCTCATCATTTAATAAGGAAAAATCAAACCCTTTCTCTTGATATTCTTTAATTGAATATCCACCACCAATGACAAAACCTCTCTTTCCTTTGTATTTGTTTATATATTTTGATAGATCCATTTCTTATTTTATACTTTCCACCAATTAGTTCCATCGCAAAAAACTCTACAATATTCATATTGAGAACTTAAAGTTAAAGAAGAACTTCCTTCAATATTTCCAGAAGAAGGAGTTATAGTAACAGTATTTGTAGAACTATCTATCTTTTTAATTACAATTTCTTGATCTTCATTTGTAGTTAGTGTTATGCTAATATTTCCAGAAGAAGCATCAACAAACAAATATTGATCTTCACTATCAGTGGTATAATCAGAAGTTATAGTCTTTTTAACAACTTTAATCCAATCTTTCGATAACTGTCCACTACTATCAGTTACTGGAATAACATGAGCATTAGGAACTTGACTTGTATCATATCCATCTAACAAATCGGCATTAAGATTGCTTCCTTCTCCTTGATTTATCCAATCATTTATATATCCACTACTATCAGCAACTGGAATAGTAAGTGGTGTAGGAGAAGTGTCTGCATGAAATCCATCAACTGTATCTGCATTTCCAGCACTATCAGCATGATCTGCATTTTCTACTTTACCATCATTGTCATTATCATAAGTGGCTTTATCTAAGTATTCATTTCCTTCTTTGCCATCTAATAAATCAGCATCTAATCCACTTCCACTTCCATCAATATTCCTAAGCTTTGTCAGTATTGTATTATCATCAACATTGCTCAAATCAATCTTAGCAAGGTAGCTTTCAAGCTGAGTAGATAAATTTGCTATTGTATCTTTTATCCATTTAGAAGTAGAACTATCATATCTTAAAATTTCCCAATTACTTGGAGTTGAATTCCATAAATCTTCAAACTTTGCTAAATAATCATTTAATTTTTGGAAATTAGAAGAATATATCGCGTTCCAGCCAACTGTTCCATAGTTTGCCAACTCAAATCCAGAGGGTTCTAAAGGCATGCTTATTAACCTCCTTTCTTTCTAAATTCTTATCATATTATTTTAAGTTTTTCTATATAAACTTTAAGAAGGTTCTTCACTTCCTATACTTACATTTGGTTCTGGATCAGTATATTTTCTAATACGGAACCAATCTACATACAATTCATCATTTGTTCCATTAGACCTCCAAGTATTTATTCTTACAGGTAAAGATATTATTGGAATATTTGAAGAAGAAATTCCTTTAGTTTCATAGTCAATAAAAAACTTCACTTCATCTTGTTTCCACCAGAAACTATAAGTATGATAATTGGTTGTATCAGGAATTTGAGAATAAACATCTGTAGTATTACCTTCTTGCCGTGTTTGTGCATGCAAATTGTTGTCACCTATAACTGCCCAATATACAAAATTTTGTTGATTTACACTTCCTACCCAATCATTATCTATAACTACTATACCTGTTCCAGCCCCTTTAGGAAGTGCTCGTGATTCATATAAATATTGTTCTGTAGCTTCAAAATCAATCTTAGTTTTTATACCATCTTGAGGTACTGAGAGACCTTTACTAAAGATAATTTCAGAATTTGATAAAGAAGGATTTCCATATATATCCCATTTATTTGTATCTATTTCTGTTCCATCAAAATCATCAAAAAACTCAAAAGTATCTTCACCATTACTTGCACTTGCAGCATTAGGATTTCCATAATACATATAAAAACTTGTAGAAGAACTGGCAGGAATAGAAGGAACTTTAACCCAGATTTTTGCTTCTTGATTTGAACTATCCCATTTTTCTATCCAATAAGGATATAAATTACTTCCATCATAAAATCTAATATCACTTCCATCTTCATTTGCATGACTAAAGTCAAAATTAGTTGAATTTAATTCAATTAATATTTGATAATCAGTCAAGTCCTTTCCAGATTGCTCTGTAACTGTAATTTGTCTCTTATACTGCCATTCTGAAGGATCAAACCAAGAACTTCCTGCTGGAACAGTAATAGTAATTCCATCAGAAATATATCCATTCCATTTAGCTTTTACTGTTAAGTTATACTTTTCAGGTCTATTACTTATGACAAAATTAGGTTTATCATAAACAACTTCTTCTTCACCACTAATCTGAGCAACTATTTGTCCTTCATATTCAAATGGATATGTATCAGTATAGCTATCTGCACTTACTTTACCTGCTCCTGTTAAGTAAACCTTTGTTTTTACAAATACATCTATTTTTGTATCAGTATCAGAGATTCTTGTAGCAGTAACTCTTTCTGGTTTTAATGGTTTTCTTGCTTTTAATGTAGGATTGATTTCAATTGCAGTAGCATCTTCTAAACTTCCAATCCTATCTGCAAAAACTGGAACTATTTTCATATAAAAGGTAGAAGTATAACCTAATTGTATTACATTATTTGCAACTTCTACAATAAAAGCTTCAGCTCCAGCATTGTGATATGCTTTTCCAGACCAATGTATTCCTCTTATAATCCCAGTTATGTGATAATCAGTTTCACCATAAGGGTCATAATTTTGAAATGTCATTATTTCATCATCTATTATCAAAACTCTTGGTTCTACAAATAATCTATCTCTTGAAATATTATCATAAGTTTTGAATTCTTTATATGGTCTAAATATTACTCCTACTTCATCATCTATGTCATAAGTTGTATCTGGATAATCATTAACAATAGTTCCTGCTGTTGCAAATGTTCTAAAAATTCCTTGATACTTATAATCTGTTCCATTAGTGCTTACATAAACAGCAAATCCTGTTTCATATCCTTTTTCTTTACTTACACAAATCAAGTAAGCTGGATTAGTTTTATAAGTTTCTGTGTATTCTAACTCTACTACTTTTATCTTTGTAAAAGGTTCTAAATCATAAGTTGGAGCAATCCAATGAGTTCCGCCAGTATCAAGATAATGCTCATCAAATATCACATCTGTATGTTGTAATAATGTCATTTCAATTTCATTACTATCAATTTTTGGTTCGCTAATACTGACAATTCTAAAATCTCCTCTTATTCCAACTTCAGTATTTTCTACTGTTATAACATCTCCAATATTGTAGTAGGAATATTTCAATGGAACAGTAATATTCAAAGCAATTCTTGGATAACTTTCCCTTTTCATTATGTCAAAAAGTCTCTTTAAAGCAATTTCTCTTTGAGAAAATGCTGTTAAATCATAAGTTTTTTGAATATCCTTATTAGCAAGTAATTTTGCAGCAGGATTTTCTACTACTAAAGTTCTTACTACTCCATTTTCAACAAAGTTTGCCTGAAATTCATTAGGAACAGTATTCCAGCTTGGTTTACTAAATTGAAAAGAGATAAAATCATCTTTTATTGTTCCTACTGGAGTATCACTTTTCTTTAAAACTCTTATTGCAATCTTTCCATCATCATCATATTCCAATTGAGCATCTACCATATCACAAATTTCTTGAATAACTTCTCTTAACTCTCTTGTAGAAGAAATAACATAATTAATTCCTATCTTCTGATTGTAAAAATATTCCGCTGCTTCTGAAAATGAAGTAGAATTAATATAAGTTACATCTAATTTTCCCCAATTAACTAATAAATCATATATTACTGCTGCTGGATTATTTCCATAATAAACTCCATCAACTTCTACATCTTCATAAGGTAATCCTGTTTCTAATATTCTCTTAACCCAGAAATATACAGTAGGAACATAAGTTCTATTAAATCCTATATAAAACTGTTTCCAGAAAATATGGGCAACTCCAGGAAGTCTACTTGCATACTCTAAATCTGGATTATCAGAAGTAGTAGGATGAACATCAGAAGTTCCATCATTAAATAAAGTATAACTTGCATTAACAGGTTTATTTTCATCATTATCTATAAAAGCTTTTTCTAATTCAATTTTTCCCATACAAATTGCTTGCCAAATATCTAAATAATATTTATAGCCAGTTGTAACTTCTTCATCTCCACCACCACCTTTTCCACCATCAACTTCTTCTTTTACTTCTTCTGTCCTTAAATTACCATAATAGATAATGTTTCCTGGAATTTTTACTCTACCATAAACAATTGGAATAGGTTGACCTTCATTTGCTTGAGTGATAGAAAAATCAGATAGAGAAGCAGGTTTCATTTCTGTTCCTTTAGGTTTAGGTCTATACTGATAAGCTAACCAAGATAATCCTGCCATTACAATAGCAGCAATAATAGAACCAGTAAAATACCAAGTTAAAGCTCCAGTTACTAAAGCTCCAAAAACTGCTGCACCCATTTCCTAATTCTCTACTCTTTTAATTAATCTAATAATTAACTTTAAGTGTCTTTTCCAATAATCATTTAATTTCTCTATACAAACTCCTCTTTTAGGGGCAGCATGTATAAACTCATTATTTCCTAAATAAATTCCAGAATGATTTATAATTCCTTTCTTATTTAATAAAGAAAATCCTAAATAATCTCCTTCTAATAGTTTGAGATTTTCTTTATCTTTCAACCAAATCATCTTAAAATCATAATTTTCTCTCAATAAAGCTCTATGCTTTTCTACATAGTCTAATATAAGCTGTTTGTTTGTATGCAGCCACCAATCTTTTGGATAGTAATCATAATTCAATTCTTTCAAATAACCACATTCAACTAATACAGAACCTATAAACATATTGCAGTCAACTCCTCTACCTTTAACTCTACTTAAATGTTTGTAAGGAGTTTTTTCCCAAGAGAGTAACTCTCTTCTAAACTTTTCCCATTCTTCTATATTACTAAAAACTAAAGTTTCTTTCATCCTTTAGATGCCCCACAGGGTTGGGTTCTTACTTGGTATATATGGAAAACCTAAAAAGTTTTTCAAATTGTTAAATCTATTCTTGCAAGTTTGAGGAGTTTTATCACAGCCAGGATAAACTGTTACAACTTTTCCATCAACATCCTGATCAAATGGAGCATGTAAGTATACTAAATTGTTAGCTTTATCATGTTTTGTTATCATTCTATATTCTTTATTATATTCAACATAACCATAAGTAAAATAATCTTCTTCATAATCTCCAAAAGTAGAAGATTGCAGTGCAGAACCATTATTTACAACAGCTACAGTAGTTTCTACTTTGTATTCTCCTCTATTTAATCCACATCTGCTATCAAACAAAGTATTATTGCAATAGGAAGAATAGACTAAAGGTGGAACTATTGCTTTATTTAAGCTTAATATGTCAACTGCTCTAAAAGTTAGAGTTCTATTACTAACTCCAACAATTTCTCCTTCTCCAACAAATATTACTTTTCCAACATTTTTCTCTATAAAATATCTTGTAATCTTAACTTTTATTCTTGGAATATTGTAATTCAAAAAATGGAGAGTAATATTTTCTTTTGTTGCAAATGAGATAGTAACAACTTTTTCTTCTCCTTTCTCTTTTGTTATTTCAGTTCTTTCCATTACACAAGGAGTATAAGTATTTGCAGCGTAAGTAATCTCTTGTGGATATGGTGTTAAGTATAAAGTAAAATCAGGAAATATAATATCATATAATTCTGCAAAAACTGAAAGTTGTGTTTGTTTTACTTCGTCTTGGTAAGCCATAATTAAGTTCCTTCTATTTCTTCATATTCTGAAGGTAATTCTAAAAAGCTACAAGAAGCTCTTACATATAACTCATTTGCTTTTGTAAAGAAGCATCGTAACTCTATTCCATTTTCACTAAATCTCACAAGCAAAACTCTTCCAAATATAGTAACTTCTTGCGGATATACTTTTCTATTAAGTACACTATCAAAATATAAAGTCTCAGTCTTATGTATTGTATCAACTACAATATCATTTATCTTTCTAACAATTAATTCACTTTCAGATAAATCTCCTTTATAAATGAATAAAAATACTCTTAAATGCTCATCATTTCTTAATGCTAAATTTGTTAGATATACTTTAGCTTCAGATGAATTTTTTTCTATTGGTTCTACTAATTTGAATTCATTAAACCAACAAGGTATCCAAAATCTTTTTAATGCTCCTTTTCTATCATACCAAAAATCTATAAAATCATTCAATTCTTTTCTATTAGTAAAAGTAAAACTACAAGAAATCCTTCTTCTTCCTTTATCTTCAAATGGATAACCAATATCAAGAGTTCCTGCAAATGAAAGAACTAATCCTTGTGGTAATATTTCTACAGTATAATCATCAAAATTAGGAATAAGAGTTAATATAGTACTTTCAATTCCTAATCCTGTAATATCAGTAATCATAAGTTAGCATAAACTTCTTGTAATTCTAAATTTATCTCTCCATATTTTTCTTTTATAAACTTTGGACTTATTGAAACTATTTTACATAAAACCATTGGAAATACAAGAGTAGACTTTTTCTTGAAAGAAAATGAGATAGAATCTTTTAAAGTTATCTTCTTTTCTGAAGCATTAACAGAAACAACTTCTTCAGCAGTAATATTTTGTTGTTCTTTATCATAAATAAATATATACTTACACTTAAAGATTTCTCTGTAATTAGTAAAGTCTTCATTAACATGAAATTCAGATAGATATTGCAAATCATCTTCAACTGGAGTTAAAGGTTCTATACAATAAGGAATTCCTACAATCATTCCACCAGTTAATTCAAATAGATTCATCAATGAAGTTCTACCTAAAATATCAACAAAAAATCTTCCAGTAAAACTTTTCTTCTCTTTATCTGTTAATACTTTCCTTTGTTCTTCATTAAACATATTATTACTTATAACAACTGGAATTTCATATCTTACTGATAGTTCTCCAGAGATATATTCGTATAAAGGTAACAAAATTATTCTTAAACCTTTTATAGCAAGTTTTAACTGAGAATAGTTTCCAACATCATCAGTTTCAATATCAAAATAACCATCAACAGTTGCACTTCCTTCTTTTTTAACTTCTACAAGAAAGCTCTCATAGTATAAAGGTTCATAGCTTTTATTAGTTATATCTTCAATATTAACATTATTTAAGTTAACATTTGTGACATCTTTAACTGTAATAGTTCTAAAGAAATAAGTGTTCCAAAATATAACACTATAAGTCAAGTCTCTTGTAATCATTTTGCAATCAATGTAGTTTGGATAAATCCAAACTTGATTATAGAAAAGATTTAAATCTAAAGAATTAAAAGCATAATAAACTCCACTTAAGCTTTTTGGCATTGGAGCAAAATCATAGTTGACAGTTGTATATTCATTAAACTCATTATAATCACTATAAGTAGTAGCAGTTTGTCCAGTCCAAACTGTGTCTGTAAATAAACAAGAATATGCTAACATTTTTACAAGTTTCCTACTTCAAATGCTATTCCAAATTCATTAGCAAAATTTATGGTTACTAAAGGAAATACTTTGAATTTTCTTGTATTGTAAGTTATAGTTTTATTATACCATTCAGTTCCTCTATATTTACAAAGATAAAAGGGAGTTTCTGCAATTGGATGAATATAAGTAACTCCATCCTGTTCATATTTATGATAAATAATTAAAGTTCTTAAATACAATCTGCCAAATTGATAAGGTTGAGCAGGCAATCCTGCCAATTGATTCCTTGTACCATAATAAGAACAATGGCCACAATCGGGATTACCACAACAACTTTCTCCATAAAAAGTATATCTATATAAAAGACCATAAAAAGACCTTCCACATCTACAATAATAATCTTCTGCATCAGGTTCAATATCATTTGGTCTACAAAAAGTATCTTTATAATAAACTCCTATCTGATACCCAGGACAACATCCAAAATAACTCCACTTTCCTGGATTATAATTACTATAAGAAGGTGTTACCCAAAGAAAATTCCCTTGTTGGTCTTCATTTGGAATTTCTAACTGTCCAAACATATAAAAAATACAATGATAGCAATCAGACTGGTGATAAGATCTTCCTTCTAATATTAAAATACAAAATTGGCTATTTACTAAACAATAGCTATTGGTAATTATAAAATAAGATTTTCTTCCACCTTCATACCCTAAAGTTGGATTATACCAAGTTCCAGTATCAACTCCAGTATTACCATGTATATTGTATGGATGATAATGACTATCAGCTTCACCTGTATCTAAATTTTGATATATAGGATTTTTCTCTATAGTATAATAACATTGAGTATCCACTACATGAAAAGCTAACTTTCCTTCAGTAGAAATCTTATCATAGTCTATTGTCCAACCATTTTCAGATAATTTATCTTTTAAATTATACAAAATATCATCCATATCACTTGTCCCAAAAGCATAATAATTAAAAACCATACTCATAATCTCAATCCCTCCCTTTACTCTTCTAAAATTGCATGCCAATATCTCCAATCATTTCTATAAACATCAGGAAATACTATATAACTATGTCCTTCAGTATCAGTAATAGTTGTTTCACTCGTAAAATCACTTGCAGGAACATAATAAAGTCCTTGATAAGCTCCAACTAAATAATCATTAGAAGGAGAAACAATAATAGGATAAAAGAATTTAGGAAATCCAGAAGGATAATTGATTTGTTTTGAACTATCTAAATGCATTTTAGGTTGAACATAATAACAAGCATATTCGTCTATTACATTCCAAGTAGCAGTATCATCAAAATAAGCATAACCTCTATGTAATGGAAAATATGCTTTATCCTGTTCATCATGCCACCAAGCTTCACTATAATCATACTTACACCTGTGAGAACCAGTCAAGACTAAAGGATATTTATATTCTTCTGGCAAGCATAATCTTAAAGTTAGTCCTACATATCCAATACTATAAAAACCTTCACTTTCAACTACAATAATAATTCTTCTTTGATTAGAAAATATCCATAAATTATTAGGATTATTCCAGAATGAAATAGCAAAGTTAGTATTTTCTTCTAAAGTTAGATTTCCACTTTCATCTACTGAATAAGCAGCTCCTAATCTTATATGGGCTTCTGTTTCTTGCTCATAAATTTGAAATTTCATCTTTATTACTACTTCTTCTGAACCATCAGTATTATACAATACATATTCAGCTCTTTTGAATTTGTAAGAATAATCTACAGTATCTCCAGGAGAAACAGAACCAGAA
>Ga0190337_1000062_pt1 | contig 19087 bp, 20 predicted proteins | sample 4872041011_MG_FD_161677 | JGI IMG/M metagenome (GOLD analysis project Ga0190337, IMG submission 161677) | Hydrothermal vent sediment bacterial communities from Southern Trench, Guaymas Basin, Mexico - 4872-04-10-11_MG | ecosystem: Environmental > Aquatic > Marine > Hydrothermal vents > Sediment ...
ATAAGATACATAGGAATTAAAATAGCTTCCCAGAAAATATAAAATACTACTAAATCAAGAGCACAAAATGTTCCTACCATAGCAATATTAGTAAAAAGTAAAGCTAAATAAAATTCTTTTACCAATTTTTTAATTGAATTCCAAGAAATTAAAATACAAAGAAGAGTAGTTAAAGTTGAAAGTGGAACGAATAAAATACTAACGCCATCAACACCCAAAAAATAATAAGAATTAATAAAGTCTATCCAGTGTTTTTTCTCTATAAACTGAAAACCTGTTTTAGAAAAATCGAAATTTGCAAGTAAATAAAGAGATAAAATACAATCAATAATAATAGTAATTAAAGATACCCATTTTATAAAAGATTCATTTTTCCTATCAATAAAAAGTATAGTTAATATTCCAATAAGAGGAAACCAAATAATCCAAGAAAGCAGATTATTTAACAAAAATTCCATAGTGCTTCCCCCATCTCAACTATTTCAAATATAAATAAACTAAAAGATATACCAATATTCCAATTAAAATAAAAGTTGAATAATGATTAATAATTCCAGTGTGTAAAATTCTTAAACCTGTTCCAGTTATATTCACAAGTCTTGCACTACCATTAACTATTCCTTCTATAATTACATTGTCTGAAATTCCACGAATTATTTTTCTTGAAACCCATAAAGTTGGTCTAACAATTGCATAAAGATACAATTCATCAAAATACCATTTTCTAAAAAGAAAAGTATAAATTGGTCTAAAGTTCTTAGAAAAGAAGGTTTCTAAGCTTGGTTTTTTAATATACACTAACCAAGCTAAGAAAATACCAAAAAGTCCTGCTCCAACAGAAAGAAGCATAAGAAGATATTCAGTTGAGTGTGGAATATGATGAATAGTTCTTGGAGGACCCAATACGGGTTCTAAAAATTTTTCTATATGATTTTTTCCACCTAATATTTCAGGAATTCCTATCCAACCTGCAAAAATAGATCCAATAGCAAGAAAAATAAGAGGAATAGTCATAACTCTTGGAGACTCATGAGGCTTTCCGTGAACATATTCCCAACCTTTAAACTCTCCATAAAAAGCTCTAAAAACAATTCTAAATGTATAAAATGCAGTCATTGCAGCAACTATCCATCCTATAAACCATATAAATTTACCCCAAGGATATTTAGAAAAGAAAGCTTGTGCCAAAATTTCATCTTTGCTAAAAAATCCTGCAAATCCTGGGATTCCAGAAATAGATAAACTTGCTATTAAAAAAGTCCAAAAAGTTATAGGCATATATTTCTTCAATCCACCCATTATCCTTAAATCATTAGGATCAGGCGCATGATGTAAAAGATGAATAATACTTCCAGCTCCTAAAAATAATAAAGCTTTAAAATAAGCATGAGTAAGAAGATGAAACATTCCTGCTATAAATGCTCCTACTCCACAAGCCATAAACATGTAACCAAGCTGAGAAAGAGTTGAAAAAGCAATAACTCTTTTTATATCAAATTGGGTTGGTGCAATAGTTGCTGACATAAAACAAGTAAAAGCCCCAATTATAGCTACAATAAACATTATAGCATCAGATAATTCAAAAAGAGGATGAAGTCTACATACCATAAAAACACCAGCTGTAACCATAGTAGCAGCATGAATCAAAGCTGAAACAGGAGTAGGACCTTCCATGGCATCAGGAAGCCATACATGAAGTGGGAACTGTGCACTTTTACCTAATGCCCCACAGAATAAAAGAAAAGCAATCAAAAAAGGAACATGCACTTCATACCCAAGAACTTCTATATATTTATTAGCAATCTCTGGAAGTTTAGGAAAAATTTCGTTATAATACAAAGTCCCTAAGAAACAAAATGCCATATAAATCCCTAAGGCAAAACCAAAGTCCCCTATTCTATTAACTATAAAAGCTTTCTTTCCTGCATCAGAGGCACTCTTTTTCTGATACCAAAAACCAATAAGAAAATAAGAACAAAGCCCAACTCCTTCCCATCCTAAATAAAGTTGAACTAAATTGTTAGAAAGAACAAGCATTAACATAAAAAAGACAAATAATGAAATATAGGAAAAAAATCTATAATATCCTGGGTCTTCTTCCATATACCCCACAGAATAAATATGAATAAGAAAAGATACACAAGTAACCATCGTCATCATTGCTGCAGAAAGAGGATCAACCAGAAATCCTAATCCCACTTTCAAATCATAAGCAAGCATCCAAGTATATACATCAAAATGATAAATCTTACCATGAATAACCTCTATCAATACCTTAATAGAAAGTAAAAAACTGAAAAATAAAGCTAAAATAGGTAAAACATGAGATTTATCTCTAAAATATTTCTTACCAAATAAGAGGGTAATAATACTTGCTAACAATGGTAAAAATGGTATCAGAAATACATAAATATCGAAATTATTAATTATTTCAAAATGTTTCTCAACCATACTCTACCCCTTAAAATTTGTAATCTCATCTGAATAAACTGTTCTAAGCCTTTTATAAATTAGAACTACTAAACTTAATCCAATAGCAGCCTCAGCTGCAGCCATAGCTATAATAAAAAACACTATAATATACCCGCTAATATCCTTAGTAAAATAAGATATAGCAGCAAATAATATAATTAATCCATTAAGCATTATTTCTATAGAAATAAGAATAACAATAAGATTTCTTCTTGAGAGAAATCCAAAAAGTCCTATCAAAAATAGAATTATTGATAAGATAATGTAATATTCTAACGTTGGCATCTTACCTCCCTACTTCTATTCTACAGTTTTTACTTTTCTTATTAAAAATACAGCCCCAAGTATAGCTACTAATAAAACCACACCTATTATCTCAAATTGAAGAAGATAATTTTTAAAAAGATAATTAGCTATCCACCAGACATTACTTTTTTCTTCAATAGTAAAAGGTAAATAGGCTTTAAAAGAAGGTTTTAGAGAAAGTAAAATAAGAAGATTTTTTATTAACAATCCTCCCAAAAGTAAAAAAACTATTCCAATCAAACTAACATTTCTTATAAACACACTTTTTTTGGTTTCCTTTCTTAAATTAATAAGATACACTACAAATAGAAATAAAACTAAAATTGCTCCTGCATAAACTATAATCTGAACAACAGTTAAAAATTCTGCACCAAGTGTTAAAAGTAAAAAGGCTTGATGAATTATCATTACTAATACCAATAAAACTGTATATACAGGATGTCTGGAAAATATGGCAAAAACACTCGAAAATATCATAACAATAGCTAAGTAGTAAAAAATAATTAAATCCCAATTCATCCTTATACTCCTGTAAACTGGCGTTTTTTGGCAGGTAAAAATTTTTCAGGAATACCTCTTGGTTTCCAGAAAGGATTCATATAAGGTCTCTTCTGAGTAGCTATAAATTCATCCCAATTTTTCAATAATTTTTCTTTATCAAATATCAAATCATCTCTTGTAAAACCTACATATTCATACCATTCTGTAAGAACTAAGGCATTAACAGGACAAACCTCTTCACAATAACCACAATAAATACATCTTAATGCTTCTATTTCATACTTTACAACCTTTCTTCTCTTAGTCTGTGGATCTATTTCATATTCTATATGAATGCATTTAGAAGGGCATACTCTTGCACAACGTAAACAAGCTACGCATAAAGTGTCTCCTGTTTTTTCATCTCTAACTAAAGCGTGACGACCTCTAAAACCAGGAGCAGGAACAGGTCTAACTTTATCATAATATTGAATAGTTACAGGTTTTGCAAAAAGCATTTTTCTTAAAGTTAAAGCAAGTCCTTTTAAAATCTCAATAAGAAAAACTTTTTCCAATATTTTCATTACCTCACCCTCTTAAAATATTAGTTTTAAAACAGCTGTTAAAAATAAATTAATAATAGCTACAGGAATTAACACTTTCCAACCCAGACCCATAAGCTGGTCATAACGATAACGAGGAAGTGTTGCTCTTACCCAAATATATATAAATAAAAGAATATAAAGTTTTATTAAAAACCAAAAGAAAGGAATATAAGGGATTTCAAAAGGTCCTATCCAACCACCTAAGAAACATGTAACAGCAAGTGCACTCATAACAACCATTCCAAAATATTCTGCAAGATAAAATATAGCAAATCTCATTGCACTATATTCTACAAAATATCCTGCAACAAGCTCTGTTTCAGCCTCTGGCAGATCAAAAGGCACTCTATTACACTCTGCTATAGCTGAAATTATGAATACATAAAAAGCTATAATTTGAGGAATAAGATAAATTTTATAAGGAGAATTTATCTGAGCTTTTACAATATCCATTAAATTAAGACTACCTGCCATTAAAACTACACTTAAAAGTGCTAAACTCATTGCAATTTCATAACTTATAACCTGAGCACTTGCTCTCAAACCACCTAATAAAGCATATCTTGAATTAGAAGCCCATCCAGAAAGAATAACACCATAAGCACTTAAGGAACTTAAAGCTAAAATAAACAAAATACCAACATTTATATTACTTAAAACAAATTTCTCCCATATAGGAATTAGTGCAACACCTGTTCCAGCACAAACAAGAGAAATAAATGGAGCTATATAAAATACAGGTTTATCAACTCCATAAGGAACAAGATCTTCTTTAGTTAAAAGTTTTACCATATCTGCAATAGGCTGAAGTAAACCTCTTGGACCTACTCTATTAGGTCCAAGTCTTTGCTGCATGCGACCAATAATTTTTCTTTCTGCATAGGTTAAATAAGCTACATGAAGTAATGCTATAACTAATAAACTACCAGCAGCTATTCCTAAAAATATTAACTTATCTATTAAATCTCCCATTTTCCCCCCTTATCTATCAGAATCACCTAACACAATGTCCAAAGTTCCAATTATTGCTATAAGATCTGCAACCATATGATTTTTAGCCATATAAGGAATAGCTGAAATATGAACAAAAGATGGTGTCCTTATTCTAAGTCTCCAAGGTTTATTAGAACCATCACTTACTACATAAACTGCTAATTCTCCTTTTGGTGATTCTATAGATGCAAAAGCCTCTCCCACAGGAACAATAGGCTTTTCAACACCTCTAAAAATTACCCCTTTCTTAGGAACAGGTTGAGGTTTAGGTTCTTTCACTTTTTCAGGCATTAAAAGATCCGGAGCATTTTCTGCTAATACTGGCTCTCCTTGAGTTTCAGGTAATTTATCTAAACATTGTCTAATAATAAAATTAGATTGTCTTAATTCTTCCATTCTAACACGGTATCTATCATAGGTATCTCCATTTTTACCTGTAGGAACAACAAAATCTACTTCTCCATAAGCATCATAAGGTCTAAACTTTCTTACATCATAAGCAATACCAGAGCCTCTAAGACAAGGACCAGTTAAACCAAGATTTATAGCATCCTCTGGTGGAACAACTGCTATTCCCTTAGTTCTTTTTAGCCAAATTCTATTCACATCAATCAAGGTTTCATAATCATAAATTCTTGGAGGAAATTCTTCAGTAAATTTATATAACTCATCTATAATTTCTTGAGTAAAATCTTGTCTTACCCCTCCAACCCTTACATAACTATGAGTAAGTCTTGCTCCACATATTTTTTCATAAATATTTAATAGCCATTCCCTATCTCTAAAACAGTATAAAAAGACTGTCATAGCTCCTATATCAAGTGCATGAGTAGCAAGCCAAAGTAAATGATTACAAATTCTTGCCATTTCACAAACAATAGTTCTTAAAAGCTTTGCTCTTCTTGGAACCTCTAAACCCATAAGTTTTTCAAAAGCTAAAGCAAAAGCAGTATTATTAGCAGCTGAGGCTATATAATCTAAACGATCACTTAATACAATAGCTTGATTATAATTTAAAGTTTCACCTAATTTTTCAACACCTCTATGAAGATAACCTATTATAGGTGTGCAATTAACAATAGTTTCTCCTTCAAGTTCTAAAAATAATCTCAAAACTCCATGTGTTGAAGGATGCTGAGGTCCCATATTAATATAAAAAGGTTCTTCCCATTTTTCTTCATTTATTTGTTTTTTATTAATCTCTAAATAAGTTGCCATCTTACCTTCCTTTTAAATAATTTTTTTATAATTTTTTTTATTTTTTAACTTTTTGTATAAATTCTTTATATGTTTTCCATTCTTGCTCTTCTTCTAAATAAACAGGATAATCTTTTCTTAAAGGATGCCCTTCCCAATCATCTGGCATAAGAATTCTTCTTAGATCTGGGTGTCCTTTAAAACTAATACCAAACATATCATAACATTCTCTTTCAAAATAATTAGCTGTCATAAAAAGAGGTGTAACTGAATGTTGCCAACAATCATCTTCTGGAATTCTTACTTTTAATCTTATAAGAATTTTGCTATCTAAATTATAAAGATGGTAAACTACCTCAAAACGCTCTTCAAATTTTTTTTGCTTATAATTTAAATAATCTACTCCACAAAGATCAATTAAATATTTAAAACCTTTTTCATCTTTTAAATATTTTATTAAATCTAAAAAACCAGTTCTTTTACAAATTAAAGTAGGATAATCCTTTTCTTGAATTTCTACTATAACTGAAGAAAATTTTTCTTTTAATTCATTAAGTAGTTCCTCCATCCTTTATCTCCAAAATCCCCATCTTTTAGATTCTCTTTTTATTTTTTGCTGAAGAGTTAGTAATCCAAAAAGAAGTGCCTCTGGTCTTGGTGGACAACCTGGGATATAAATATCTACAGGCAAAAATTCATCTGCTCCTTGAGCAACTGAATAAGTTTTAAAAATACCACCAGAACAAGCACAACTACCCATTGCAATCACATACTTAGGTTCTGGCATCTGGTTATAAACTCTTCTTACAATAGGAGCCATTTTTTTAGTAACTGTTCCTGCAACAATAAGAACATCTGCTTGACGAGGTGTAGCTCTAAAAATAATTCCATATCTATCAAGATCAAAATGACTTGCTCCTGTTGCCATCATTTCTATAGCACAACAGGCAAGACCAAAAGTTACAGGCCACATAGAACCTGCTCGAGCCCAATTAATAATTTTGTCAATTGGACTTATAACTACTGGTGCTCCTGGAATTTGTCTAATACCTGGTGCTATTTCAACTGTATCTTTTTCTATTCCCATTTTAATGCTCCTTCACTCCAAGCATAAATATATGCTATTAATAACATTACTACAAATACACTTATCTCTATTAAACCAAACCAACTTAACTCTTCAAAAATAACAGCCCATGGATAAAGAAAAATTATTTCCACATCAAAGACCAAAAATATAACTGCTATTAGATAAAATCTTATTCTAAAAGGTATCCTTGCATCTCCAGAAGGATCAAGTCCACATTCATAAGGAATTAATTTTTCAGAATGTTCTCTTCTTGGTCCTAAAATAAGATTAAGTGCAACAAGAATTATACCAAGCACTAAAAGTAATAATGCAAAAAAGAAAAGATTAAAATAAGAACCCATCTTAACTACTCCCCTCCTTAGGTTTTGCTTGTGGTTTTGCTTGAGGTTTCGGTTTTGGTTTTGGTTTCGGTTCTATTTTCTTTAATTCTAAAGCTTTATTAGGACACGCACTTACACAAAAAGGCATCTCACCCTTAATTATTCTATCATAACATAAATCACATTTATTAATGGTTCCTGTATTAAAATTAAATTTAGGAACACCCCATGGACAAGCTTCCACACAATTTCTACATCCTACACAAAGTTCCATATTAAAAGTCACTACTCCGTCTTTAATACTTATTGCACCTACAGGACAGACTGCCCCACATTGAGGCTTTTTACAATGCATGCAAGAAAAATAGTAAAATTTATCCCCAACCTTAAAAATATTACAATTACTTAAACCAAAATGATTTTGAGCACAAGCTTTTACACATTCTTCACAACCATCACAAATTTCAAAATTATGAACAACTTTGTATGGCATAAATTTACCCTAAATTTTATAAATTTTAGATTATTATTTTTGCATTTTTTAATCTATTAATCAAAAAGTCAACTTTAAAAAGAGGATAAACATCTATAATTTTTTATTTCTTGTAAAAAAATTTTAAATTTTTATTTAATTTTCTCAAATTTTCTTTACTTTTTTGCTTAATACACTTTTTTATTACAAATGCATCTTTGAAAAAATTATGATATCCTCATTTTCATTGTTCTGAACCATATAACATAGATCCTCAAAACATAAAAATAAAAAAGATAAAAAATAATAAATTACTTCTAAAAGATTATCTTTCTTCATTTTTCCTAATTTTTCTTCTATTATTTCTTTAAAAGTGAAAGATATTCTTCTTTGTAAATATTCTTTTGAAGTCTCTAAATAAAACTCTATAGACAATGATGTAAGATTTTCAAGAATTTCCTCTTTTATTTCTTCTCGATCTAAAATAGATATAATTGCTTTTAAAATTAAATTTTTTTGTCCTTCTTTCTGAAAATCCCTTTTATTAAATTTTTCTAAGATATTTGGAATACAAGGTAAAAAAGTTTTTTCATATAATACCCTCTCTAATGAAAGAGCTTTATAATATTTTAATCCTCCTTTAATTAAATCTTTTTCAAATTTAAATTCTCTTAGATTTTCTATCTCCTTTTCCTGTTCTTTATTTTGAATATTTAATAATAAACAACTTTTCCAATAGATAGCTTCAGAAAGCTTTATCAAAAATTCTAAAAATATCTCATTTAATGTAGTTAAAGAAAAAAAATTTTTAGCAGATAAAACTATGTTGGTTAGATTTAAATCTATTAAATTAAACTTATTCTTTGAAAGAATTTTTTTAAGTTCTTCAAGTTCATTATAAAGTTCTAAAGCGGTTTCAGAAATTACCATTTATTAGGAAATTCTTTTACTTAGAATATGAATTTTTTTAAAACATTTATTCATAATTACTTTTATACCTTCTTTTTCTGCAAGGTTTTTAGCTTCTTTATTAATAACACCTTCTTGCATCCATATTACCTTAGGTTTAAGTTTTATAGCTTCCTCAACAATAGGTAAAACTTTATCAGATCTTCTAAAAATTATGACAACTTCTGGATGAAAATCAGAAGGTAAAGCTGATAAAGATGGATAAACTTTTTGTTTTAAAATTTCTTCTCTTGCAGGATTAACAGGAATAACTTTAAAACCTTCTTTAAGAAGGTATTCCATTACTATATAACTTGGTCGTTCAGGTTTATGACTTGCTCCAACTATAACAATATTTTTATATTTTCTTGGAATTTCTAAAATTTCTTGAGGAATATTTGAATAATCTGGTAAAACACAAGCTTCCTTTACCATTTTTATTCCTTCTCCACTTTTACATTACAAATTTTAAAAAATTTTTCTGGATCAAGGGAAGCACTCCCAACAAGAACTCCGTCTATATTAGGTTTTCTCATCAAATCTTGAATATTATTAGGAGTAACACTGCCTCCATAAAGAATTCTAATTTGAAATGCAATTTCTTCTGAATAGATATTTTTTAACTTTTCTCTAATAAAAAAATGAACCTCTTCTGCCTGTTCAGGTGTTGCATTAACTCCTGTGCCAATAGCCCATACAGGTTCATAGGCAATAACAAAATCATTACCTTTTATTTCTTTTACATCTTTAAGACCTTCTAAAAGTTGATTTTCTATTACCTCTAATGTTTTACCCTTTTCCCTTTCTTCTAAAGTTTCTCCTATACACAAAATGGGTATTAGTCCAAATTTATAAACACCTTTTACCCTTTTAGCAATAATTTCATTGGTCTCTCCAAAGATATGTCTTCTTTCAGAATGTCCTAAAATTACATATTCTACTCCTAATTCTTTAAGCATAAGAGGTGATATTTCCCCTGTAAAAGCCCCTTTTTCTTTCCAACAAGCATTCTGTGCCCCTAATTTTAAAGGACTGTCTTTTATGAAGTTTTGAGAATAAGCTAAAGCTGTAAAAGGAGGAGCAATCATAATTTCTCTATCAGAAAGATTAATCTCTGAAAGTTTTTTTAAAAAATTATTAAAATAAACTATAACTTCTTTAAAAGTTTTATTCATCTTCCAATTTCCAGCAAACAGATATTTTTTCATTGTCAATTCTTCATTTTAAATTTTAAGAACTTTTAATCCCGGTAGCTCTTTTCCTTGTAAGTATTCTAAAAAAGCTCCTCCTGCAGTAGAAATATAAGAAAAAGAAGTTTCAACACCTGCAAGTTTAATAGCTAAAATAGTATCACCACCACCTGCTATGGTAATAGAAGGCAAAACTGCTATTTTTCTTGCTATAGCTACAGTTCCTTTATAAAAAGGTGCTTTTTCAAAATAACCTAAAGGACCATTCCAAACCAAAGTTTTTGCTCCTTCTAAAGCTTGAGAAAAAAGTTTTACAGTTTCACTTCCTATATCAAAAATTTTATCCTCTTTAGCTATTTCTCTTAAACTTACTTCTTTAATTTCTCTATTCCTTTCTACTACTACATCTACAGGGAGATAAATTTTTACTTCTTGTTCCTTAGCTTCTTTCATTATTTGTTTAGCTACATCTATATAATCATGCCCAAATAAAGAATCTCCTAATGAATAACCCTTAGCAGCCAAAAAAGTATTAGCCATAATTCCACCTATTATTAATTTATCTACCTTATTAAGAAGATTTCTTAAAACTCCTATTTTTGTAGAAACCTTGCTTCCTCCAACTATAGCATAAAATGGTCTTTCAGGTTTCCCTACAATTTTAGAAAGATATTTTAGTTCTTTTTCCATCTGAAATCCTATTCCTTTTTCAGAAACAAATTGAGTTACTCCCACTACTGAAGCGTGAGTTCTATGAGAAACTGAAAAAGCATCATTTATAAATATATCTGCAAATTTAGCTAAAACCTTAGCAAACTCTAAATCATTTTTAGTCTCCCCTTCATAAAATCTTATATTCTCTAAAAGTAACACCTCTCCTTCTTTAAGATTCTTTAAAACTCTATCTGCTTCTTCACTTGTAATATCCTCTAAAAATTTAACTGGTACTTTCAGAACTTTTTTTAAATATTCATATACTGGCTTCAAAGAATATTCAGGAACTCTTTTTCCTTTTGGTCTTCCCAAATGAGAACAAAGTATAACTTTACCAAAAGACTGAACTACATAATTTATAGTAGGAATTGTTTCTATAATCCTTGTATCATCAGTAATTTTTCCATTTTCCATTGGAACATTAAAATCTACTCTTATTAATACTTTTTTACCTTTTAAATTAAAATCTCTTAAAGATTTCATAGATGCCCCCTTAATTAAAAATGATCAATCTTTTTTAAAAGATTAATCATTTCTAAAGCACTTAAAGCTGCCTCTGCTCCTTTATTACCTGCTTTGGTTCCAGCTCTCTCAATAGCTTGTTCAATAGTATCTGTAGTTAAAATACCAAAAATAATAGGAATTCCTGTGTCCAGCATTACTTGAGCTATACCCTTAGATGTTTCTGCAGCGATATACTCAAAATGAGGTGTTGCTCCTCTTATTATTGCACCTAAGCATAAAATAGCATCAAATTTTTTAGTTTCAGCTAATTTTTTTGCTATTAAAGGAATTTCAAAAGCACCAGGAACCCAAGCAACATAAATATTTTCTTCAGAAACTTTATGTCTTTTTAAAACATCTAATGCCCCTTCTAAAAGTTTCTGAGTAATAAAAACATTAAACCTACTTATTACTATTCCTATTTTTATACCCTCTCCTTCATAAAATCCTTCTAATACCATATATTTCATTCCTTTACCCCCTTTTCTATTTCCCTATTTTTATAATAAAGAGGAGAGTATATAATTATTTTTTCTCCCTTTTTTATATAACCATATTTTGTTCTTAAGATCTCCTCATAGGGGAGGTCAGAATTTGATAATTTTTGAATTTCTTTTCTAAAATAATTATTCTCTTTTTTAATTTCCTCAATCTCTTTCAACTCTCTTTTTACTATAAAGTTAAGACCCAGATAAATAGAAAGTGTGAGAATAAATCCTATTATCAAAATTCCTATAAGCCATTTTCTTATTTTTTTTCTTCTTTTTTTATAAGGTTTGATAATAATTTGAGGTTGGTATCTACTTATCATAATTTCACCTAAAACCATTGCCAAGGAGAAGATGTATAAGATTTCTTAGGAGAATAGTTCCTTGAAAAAGCATCTTTAAGATTTTCGGTATATCCAGGGGGAGGGGGAGGTGGAGGAATAGAAATTTTTACATTAAATTCTCTCTTTTTAGAAAATAATTTAGAAAAAAATTTATCTATTATGCTAAAAGGATTAAGCTTAGATAAAAAGGATTTCTCTTCTAAGATAGGAATATTAAATAAATTTTCTGAAGCTAAAAGTATTCTTTTTATTTCTTCACAATGAGTAATTAATCTATTTGTAATCTGAGAAAAATCTGTACTTTCTTTTGCTGAATAAACAGGGTTTAAAGTAAGAGCTTCTAATAAATTAAGCTCAATTATTGTTTTATTTTCTGAAATTTTTATAGAAGAATCTAAAAAATAATTAAGAGATGACTTTTTTTCTTTTATATTTTTTTTATTTAAAATTACTAATTCTATTTGAGATTGAACTCTTAAATTTCTATAAATTGTTTTTTTTATATTTTCTTTTAATTGAGAAGAAATTTTAGAGCCTTTAAAATCAATAGGAAGAATACCTATTTTAATTTGTGCAAAAACTATAGAAGGAAGACATATTAAAATAAAAACAATTAAATATCTCACTTTTTATTTTAAACTTTTTTCTTTTTCTGCTACTAAAAGTCTTGTTTTAACAATAGTATCAGGAGTTAAACTCATAGAATCTATACCGCATTCTACTAAAAATTCAGCAAAATCAGGAAAATCACTGGGAGCTTGTCCACATATTCCTATTTTTCTATTATACTTTTTTGCAATTTGTATAACCTGTTTTATCAATTTTTTTACTGCTAAATTTCTTTCATCATAAATATGAGATACTAATTCAGAATCTCTATCAAGTCCTAAGACTAATTGAGTTAAATCATTAGAACCTATAGAAAATCCATCAAAAACTTTAGCAAATTCTTCAGCTAAAATAACATTACTCGGAATTTCACACATTACATAGACTTCGAGACCATTTTCTCCTTGCTTAAGTCCACATTTTTCCATAACTTTTATTACTTTTTTTCCTTCTTCAACAGTTCTACAAAAAGGAACCATCACCTTTACATTATTTAATCCCATTTCATCTCTTACTTTTTTAATAGCTTTACATTCTAAAGCAAAAGCAGGTTCAAATTTGGGATCATAATAACGTGAAGCTCCTCTCCATCCTATCATAGGATTATGTTCTACAGGTTCATATAAATATCCACCTGCAAGATTAGCATATTCATTGGTCTTAAAATCTGAAAATCTAACTATTACATCATTGGGATAAAAAGCAGCCCCTATCATCGCTATTCCTTGAGCTAATTTATCTACATAAAAATCAGCTTTATTTTTATATCCATAAGTTTTTTTCTCTATTAAAGAAACTAATTTGGCTATTTTTTTATCATTTTTAGCTTTTTCTTTTAATTTTTCATATTCTATTAAAGCAAGAGGATGAATTCCTATATGAGAACCTATAATAAATTCTATTCGTGCAAGCCCAACACCCTCATTAGGAATTTGTCCTTGAGCAAAAGCTTGTTCAGGAATACCTATATTCATCATAATCTTTGTTCTGGTTCTCGGTAAAGACTTAAGGTCAATTCTTTCAACTTCAAAAGGAACTAAACCTTTTAAAACCCTTCCTTCTTCTCCTTGTGTGCAATCAACAGTTATTTCCATTCCTGTTTTTATAAGTTGTGTTGCTACTTCAGTTCCTACTATACAAGGAATACCAAGTTCTCTTGAAACAATAGCTGCATGGCAAGTTCTTCCTCCTTTATCAGTTACAATAGCTCCTGCTTTTTTCATAATAGGCTCCCAGTCAGGATCCGTCATAGTAGTTACTAAAACTTCTCCTTCCTCAAACTGAGAAATTTCACTTACATCTGAAACAACCCTTGCCTTGCCCTGCCCTATTTTACTTCCTACTGCTTTACCAGTGCATATAACTTCTCCTTCACTTTTTAGTCTATAAATTTCATAATATTTTTGCTGTTTTACAGCATGAACTGTTTCTGGACGAGCTTGAACAATATAAAGTTCTCCTGTTCCAACATTAACTCCATCCCCATCTTTTGCCCATTCTATATCCATTGGTCTTCCATAATGCTCTTCAATAATAACTGCCCATTTAGCTAAGGTTAGAATTTCATCATCTGTCAATACAAATCTTTTCCTTTCTTCTTTTGAGGTCCTAACTGTTTTTATAGGATTCTTTGCACTATTTCCATAAATCATTTTTATATGTTTACTTCCTATTTTTTTAGAAAGAATTGGTCTATAACCTTGTTTTAAAGTTGTTTTAAAAACATAATATTCATCAGGATTTACTTTTCCTTGAACTACAGCTTCTCCTAAACCCCAGGCACCTGTAATATAAACAACATCTCTAAAACCACTTTCTGTATCTAAGGTAAACATTACTCCAGAACAAGCTACATCACTCCTCACCATCTTCTGAACAGCTACAGATAAATAAACTGAAAAATGATCAAACCCTTTATCTTCTCTATAGGAAATAGCTCTATCTGTAAAAAGAGAAGCAAAACATCTTTGAACTGCTCTAACTACATTTTCTTCTCCACTTATATTAAGATAAGTTTCCTGCTGTCCTGCAAAAGAAGCATCTGGCAAATCCTCGGCTGTAGCAGAAGATCTTACTGCTACATCTACATTTTTGAAATACATTTTTTCTAATCTTACATAAGCTTTTTTAATCTCTTCTGCTAAATCATCTGGCATCTTAGCTTTCAAAATTAAATTTCTAATCTTTTTGCCTCTATTTTGTAAATCTGCTACATTATGAGTATCAAGTCCAGTTAAAAGTTCTTTTATTTTTTCATCAAGACGATTTTTCTTTGTAAAATATTTATAAGCTTCTGCTGTTACTGCAAATCCATAAGGAATTTTAACTCCCTTTTCATTAAGTTTAGAATACATTTCTCCTAAAGAAGCATTTTTACCTCCAACTAAAGGAACATCTTTATAAGTAATTTCGTCAAACCATAATATAAAAGGTTTATGATAATTCATTATTTGACCTCCTTTGTCAAACTTTGTGATTTCTTTTATTAAAAGGATAATAGCAAAAACTGCATTTTTTGTCAAGTAATAATAAAGTAAATTGACTTTATGTTTACATATGCTATTTTTGAAATATGCTACAAAAGATAGTATGCACTAACAAAAAGGCTTATCATTTTTATAATATAGAGGAAACTTATGAGGCTGGTATTCAACTTCTTGGTTGTGAAGTAAAATCTTTAAGACAGGGAAGAGCAAATCTTAATGATAGCTTTGCCAGAGTAGTTAATGGTGAAGTATTTTTATATAATTTCCATATAAGTCCTTATCCTCATAGTAGAGAAGCCAAAAATATAGATCCCACAAGAACAAGAAAACTTCTTCTTAAAAAATCAGAAATAAAAAAACTGGCAGGAAAAGTTCAAGAAAAAGGCTATACTCTTATTCCTTTAAAAATTTATTTTAATGAAAGAGGATTAGCTAAAGTGGAACTTGCTTTAGCTAAAGGTAAAAAAATTTATGATAGAAGAGAAGAAATTAAAAGAAGAGATTTAGAAAGAGAAATGAAAAGAAAATTTAAAATTAAATGAAACCGCTTTATCTATCCATAAAAGGCTTTGGACCATACCTTCAAGCCGAGATTAAAGAAGAAGATTTTAAGTTTCTAACACAAAATAAAGTTTTTTTAATTTCTGGAGAAATAGGTGCAGGAAAAACCACACTTTTTGATGCTATTTTTTATGCTCTTTATGGAGAAAGCACTATCGAAGGACGCAATCCAACATCTCTTATTTCTCATTTTATTAAAAATAAACCTAATTTAATTCCTGAAATCAAATTTAAATTTTTCTTAGATGGAAAAATTTATCAAATTGTTAGAAGACCTTCTTTTAGAGGTAGAGCTGAAAATGTATCTTTATGGATTGAGAATAAACTTTTTTCAGCTAAAAAAAATGAAATAAAAGATAAAATAAAAGAACTTATCGGACTTGATGCTAAGCAATTTAAAAAAGTTTTTCTTATACCACAAGGGGAATATAGAAAAATATTAATTGCTAAAGGTGAAGAAAGAGAAGCTCTACTTGAGACTATCTTTGAAACATTTATTTTTTCTCAATTAGAAGATTTTTTAAAAAATAAAATTAAAGAAATAAAAGAACTTTATCAATCTTTAAATAAAAGAGAAGAAGATCTTAAAAAAATTTCTCAAGTATCAGATTTAAATGAATTAAGAAATAAAATTGAAAAACTTGAAAATCAACAAAAAGATTTAGAAAAAAAATTAAAAATCCTCAACTCAAAAAAAGAAAATATCGAAATAGAAATCAAAAAAATTGAGAATATTTTGCAACTTTATCAAGAAATAAGTGTGCTTTCGCAAAAATTAGAAACTTTTAAAGAAAAAGAAAAAGAAATTCAAATTAAAAAAGGAACATTAAAAAAATTAAAAATATTAAAAGATAATTTGATTTTTTATGAAAACTTTAAAAAATTTCAGAAAGAGTTAAGGGAAATTTATTTAGAGAAGAAAAAGTTATTAAATAGATATTTAAATATTAGAAAAGAATTGGAAAATTTAGAGACTAATATAGAACATTTGGAGCAATATAAAAAAGAAATAGAAAATAAAAAACAAGAATTACAAAAATTAAAGGAAATAGAAATTTATTTTAAAGAAAAAAAAGAACTTGAGAAAAAATTAAATCAAATTATCACCCAATTGAAAAATAAAATAAAAAATTTTGAAAACCTGCAAAATAAAATAAAAACTTTAAAAAATGATATAGAGAAAACCTTTGAAGAAAAGGATAAATTTAATAAAGCTATATTTCTATTTAAAGAAAAGGAAAGGATTGGTAATTTACTTAAAAATTTTGAAGAAGATGAAAGATTAATAATAGAAAGTAAAAAAGTTGAAAAAAATATAAATGAATTAATAAGAAAATGTAAAGATTTAGAAAGAATTAAAAGGGATTTGGAAATAAAGAATCATGCTGAATATTTAGTAAGATTTTTAAAAAAGGGAGAACCTTGCCCTGTTTGTGGTTCTTGTTATCATCCTAATCCCATTAAGGCTGAAAATTTTATTGAAAAATTAGAAAAAGTAGAAAAAGAACTTTTAGAAAAGAAAGAACTTTTAGAAAAAGAAAAGGAAAAATATTATACTTTAAAAATAAAAAGAGAAACTATTAAAAAAGATATACAAAATCAAGATAAAGAAATTCTTTATCAAAAATATACTTTTATTGAAAATGAACTTTCCAAATTTCCAAAAATGTATCTTGAAAAACTCATAAGTGGTATATATGAGAATCTGGATGTCCTTTTGGAAAATAGAATAAAAAATTTTAAAAAACAACTAACTTTTCTTGAAGAAAAAGAAACAAAAGAAAAAGAAGAAATAGAAAAACTAAAAAATGAAGAAATTTCAATTAAAGAACGCTTAAATATTTTTCAGAATCTTTTTAAAGATTTTTCATTTTTTGAAGATATTAGCTTTAAAATAAAAAATTTAGAAAATGAAATTAAAGAATGGGAGGATAAGAAAAAATCTTTAGAAACCAAAGTTCGTTTTTTTAGAGATGAGAAAATAAAGATCGAAACAAAGATAAAAAATTTAGAAAATCTTTTAAATAAAATCTTTCCAGAATATAGAAAAAATCTTTCTAAATTAGTTAGTTTGAAAAAAGAAGGTTTTATAAAGTCTATAGAAGATTTTAAAAACTTTGTGTCTATGCTGTCTCAGATAGAGGAAATAGAAAGAGAAGTTCAAGTCTTTTTTTCTGAATTTGAAAGAATTCAAAGAAATCTTGAAGAAGCTCAGAGAAGTTTAGAAAACTTTAGTGAAAGACATTTAAATAAAGAGAACCTATATAAGGAATTAGAACTTAAGAAAAAAGAAAAAAAATATATAGAAGAATCCTTAGGAGTTATTAATAAAGAAATAGGGAGTTTAAATAGAGAAATATTACAACTTCAGGAAATTTTAGCTACTTATGAAAAAATAAAAGAAGAAAAGAGATTTTTAGAAGCAGAATATCCTCTTTTAGAGGCTTTATATAATCTTATTATTGGAAAAAATAAAAAGGGAGTGTCTTTTCATTCTTTTGTACTTTCTATTTTTGCTCAACTTATTTTAAAAAGAGCTAATTTTTATTTTAGAGAATTCTCTTTTGGTAGATATAAATTCATAGAAGATGAAGTTTTGCAAAAAAAATTTATCTTAGAAGTTTTTGACCACTATACAGGAAGCAAAAGAGAGACTAAAACCCTTTCTGGGGGTGAATCTTTCTTAGCTACTCTTTCTTTAGCTTTAGGAATATCTGATGTAATTTTATATCTTTATAGAACTCGTCCTTTTGAATCTCTTTTTATTGATGAAGGTTTTGGCAATCTTGATGAGAATACTTTAGAAAAGGTAATTAATATTTTATTAAATTTAGCCCATTATAGCGGAAGAATAATAGGAATAATATCTCACTTAAAAGATCTAAAAGAAAAATTTCCTGCAGTTGTAGAAGTCTATAAAACTCAGTTGTCAGGAAGTTACTTAAGAATAAATAAAAAAATTTAGAAAAAGAAATCAAAAAGGCTTTAATTAAAGAAAAAGTTAAAATTGGCGAAATAGTATTTATAAAAGATTTTTATCCAAAAATAGAGGGAACCTTGTTTGGCGTTTTTTTTGACTTTAAAAATTTTTTCAAAAAATAAGACCCTTTAGTTTTAGTAGTTAATCAATCCTTAATAAATAAAAAATCTTATATTTTCTGTCATAAGTTTCTAATAGTTAGTAAAGAAGAAAAAATTAGACCTTTCCCAAGTATTTATTCATGTTCTTTAAAAAAAGAAATAGAAAAATTTTTATTTTCTCCACCTAAAAAAAAGCCTTTTTAAACTTTTTCAATATTTGAATACTA
>Ga0190337_1000063_pt1 | contig 18824 bp, 19 predicted proteins | sample 4872041011_MG_FD_161677 | JGI IMG/M metagenome (GOLD analysis project Ga0190337, IMG submission 161677) | Hydrothermal vent sediment bacterial communities from Southern Trench, Guaymas Basin, Mexico - 4872-04-10-11_MG | ecosystem: Environmental > Aquatic > Marine > Hydrothermal vents > Sediment ...
TTAAAATTTGTAAATCTTTTTCTAAAGCAATTCTTGTCATAAATCCTCCCTATTATGAAATTCTAAATATTCTTTTTCTGGAATTTTAATAATACTATAAGCTTTAAATCTTTTTTTCCTTAATTTTAAAGCAAACAAATAACCAATCTCTGGATCAGATGAAACCAGAAATATATATTTATTTCTATAAGGTTTGAAAAATTTTATTAATTTTTTAGAAGATTCATTTAAAAGATGTTCTTTTTCCTTTAAATCTATTAATACCCAATTAGAATCCAGATTTTTAACAAAATCTTCAAATTCTTCATAGTTTAATTCTAAGGCTTTATCTTCTATTTTATTTAGTAATTCAACTTTTTTACATCTACTGCAAATATTATCCGAAGCACTTGTAATTTCTCCACATTTAATACAAATATTTAAAGATTTTTCTTCTTTATAAGCAGGATGAGATTTTATAAGAGGTATTAATTTTTTAGTAAAAACCGAAAGTAGTTGATATTTTATTTGTCTATTCTCTTTTTCAAGATCTGTTAAAATCTTTTTAATTTTTTTGCTTGGAGTAATTTCTGCATGAGGACAAGTAAAATTTCCTACAGGAATCTCATTTAAAACTATATAATAAAATATTTCTTTTTCAGGAGTAGTATATAGAGGTTTTATTTTTTTTGCCTGATTTGGGAAAAAAGGTTGTAACACTGGTTCTAATTTCGCTATTCCTGAAAAGTCACCTTGAAAAAAGAGAGTTAACATAGTAGAAACTATATCATCTAAGTGATGTCCAGTTGCTATTACAGTTAATTTCAATTCTTTAGCAATTTTTGAAAAAAGATACCTTTTTATAGCACCACAAGCTGAACAAATTTTGTTTTTAAAATGAGTAAAAACAAAGTCATCAATTCTATATCCCTCTTTTTGTGGCAAATTATATATATAAAGAGGCACATTTAGATTTTGACATAGATTTTTTACTAAATTTTCAACTTTTTCAGAATAATATCTAATTCCCAAGTTTAAGAAAATAGCTTGTAAATTTATATCTGGATAAAGTTTTTTTAATACGATAAGAAGAGTAGAACTATCTTTTCCACCTGAAAGAAAAACACCAACTTTATCTTGAGGTTTTAACATTTTATATTTTTCTATAGTTTTTTTAATTCTATTTTCAAAAAAAGTATTGTAGCAGTTTTTACAAACTTTTACTTTTTGGGAAGGAATTTCAATTATAGCTTTTTCTTTTTTACAGAATTTGCAAAAAAAAGGATATTCTTTAAGTTCTAATTCAAAAATTTCTTCTTCAGCTTTATAATATTTCATAATTTTTTATTTTAACCTAAATCTCTTATTGTGAAAAGAAGAACCTCTAAGAAGAATCTACAATTTAACTTGTATTTCTTATAATTTAAGATTAAAATATAGAGAACTTTATAATGATTAAAAATACAAATAAAAATTTTTTAAGAAAATTGCTTTTATTTGTAGAATTAATTTTTTTTATTTATGGATGTGCTGTTAAACCTGGGCCTAATTTAGCTTCTAAAGCTTCTTTAATTCATCCTCAGAAAACTACCAAAACTGAAGTTTTACAGTTTTTAGGACCTCCGGTTCAAATATTTACTTTTCCTGATGGAAAAGAAGAATGGTATTATTATTATAGAGTAAAGAATTTTTGGGAAAGGGTGCCCATTATTAAAAAATATAAAGGAGAGGATTATACAGAGGTTTTAAAAATAGTTATAAAAGGAGAAAAAGTAATAGATTGTATATATTATACTGTTACTCCACCTAAAAAAAGATAAAAATGAAAACTTTTCAAGAATCTGAAAAGGATTTATATAGAATTGCAAGAGAGAAAATGGTAGAAACTCAAATTAAAGCACGGGGAGTAAAAGATACGCGGGTTTTGGAAGCCATGCTTAAAGTTCCTCGTCATTTATTTGTAGAAGAGGCATTAAGGGATCAAGCCTATGGCGATTTTCCTCTTCCTATAGGAGAAGGTCAAACTATTTCACAACCTTATATAGTAGCTATTATGACTGAAGCTTTAAAATTAAAAGGAAATGAAAGGATTTTGGAAGTAGGAACAGGTTCGGGATATCAGACAGCAATTTTAGCAGAATTAGCTCTCTGGGTATACACTATAGAAAAATACTCATCTTTACTTAAAAGAGCTAAAAATACCCTTATTAAACTGGGTTATAAAAACATTTCTTTTAAATTAGGAGATGGTAGTTTAGGATGGAAAGAAGTTGCTCCATTTGATGCAATTATTGTTACAGCAGCTGCTCCCAAAATTCCACAACCTCTTATAGATCAATTACTGGAGGGTGGAAGAATAGTAATTCCTGTAGGAGATGAATATTCTCAAGTATTGGTAAAAGGAATAAAAAAAGATGGCAAATTGCGTACACAAACCTTAGAAGCCGTTAGATTTGTAAAACTGGTAGGTGCTTATGGATTTAAAGAATAAAAGAATTGGAATAATTGGAGCTGGAATAACTGATAAAGAAACTTATGAATTAGCTTATAAAGTGGGGAAATTACTTGCTGAGAAAGGTGCTATTATATATACTGGTGGACTTGGCGGAGTTATGGAAGCTGCTTCAAAAGGAGCTTTTGAGGCAGGAGGAATTACAGTAGGGATTTTACCTGGTCATAAAGTTCAGGATGCCAATCCTTATGTAAAAATTCCTATTTTGACTGATATGGGACATGCTCGTAATGTAATTTTAGTAAGATCAGTAGAGATAGTAGTTGCAATTGCTGGAGGATATGGAACATTGTCTGAAATTGGTTTAGCTCTTAAAATGTGGAAACCTGTTATAGGACTAAATACATGGGAAAATATACCAGGTGTCCATTACGTAAATTCTTCTGAAGAAGTTTTATCTAAAATTTTAGAATTTTTAAGTTGAGAAACAAATGAAAATAAATCTTTTAATTCCTTTTGAGAAAGAGGTCTTATTTCTCCAGGTTTTAAATTTTTTAAAATAAAAGGTCCAAATTTAATCCTTAATAATTTGTGAACCTTGCCTCCTAAATAGCCTATCATTTTTCTTACTTCTCTCTTAATTCCTTCTTTAACAGTTATTTCATAAATCCATTTATTTTTTTCTTTTTTTAAAAATTTGAAATTTATAGGTTTAATTAATTTTCCTTCTATTACTATTCCAGAATTAATTAACTTTTTTATTTTTTTATTTTCAATCTCAGGTGTTACCCAAACCCAATATACTCTTTTTACTTCATATCTGGGATGTAATAGAAGATTCGCAAGGTCACCATCATTGGTAAGAAGAAGTAATCCCTCACTATGTTTATCTAATCTACCTACTGGAAATACTTTATAAGATAACTTTTCCAAAAAAGGCTTAATAGTTTTTCTATTATAAGGATCATAAAGAGAAGTTAAAACACCTTTAGGTTTATAAAATAGATAATATACTTTAGGAGGAGGAATAATAAGCTTATTTTCTACATATATTTTATCTTTTTCAGGATCTACTTTATAACTCAAGTCCTTTATAATTTTACCATTTATAGAAACTTTTCCAGATAATATAAGTTTTTCAGCTTTTCTACGAGAGGCGATTCCACAAAAAGATAAAAATTTATTTAGCCTCATAAAAATTCCTTAAATAGGTTTAATCTTTAGCTTCTTTTATAGAATATAGAGCAATTATAAAAGAAATTATAGCTATTACAGACAAAATTAATAAAGAAGAATACTTAAAAGAGTTATATAAAGCTATACTCCTTAAGGTATGAGATGTTATTGTAAGAGGCAAAGCTTCGATAATTGGTTTTATAAAGAAAGGTAAATTTTCTGTAGGAAAGAAAGTTCCTCCAAGAAACATCATGGGAGTGATAATAAAATTTGTTACTAAAGCCTGATCAGCATGAGATTTAATAAGCATTGCTGATGTAAGTCCAAAACTTGCAAAAATAAAAGCATTTAAAAAGACTGTAAGAAAAAAATAAAGATTCAGATAGAATTTAACTCCTGCTAAAAAAGAGATTGCAATAATAATAAAAGTAGCAAGAAAAGCTCTGGTAACACCACTTAAAACTTCACCAAGAGCATAACTAAAATAGGAGATAGGAGAAGCTTGGAATTCTTCAAAAATTTTTAAATAGAAACGAGCTATATTTATTTCTATATTTATAGCAAAAGCTTGCACCATGCTGGTTGCAGAAATTAAACCAGGAATAAGAAATTCCAAATAACTCTTTCCACCTATATTTATATTCTTTCCTAAACCGATTCCAAAAGCAAAAATATAAAGAAGTGGATTTATAGAAAAAGAAAGCAATACCCTAAAAAGTCTTTTTTTAAAAAGTAAAAATTCTCTCAAATATATAGCAAAAAAGCCTTTCATAATCTTTTTTCTACATAATTTAAAAATACATCTTCAAGATTTACTCTTCTTAAACTAACAAAGTAGTTTTTGCTATATTTTAATAATTCTTTTTCAGCATTTGTTTTATCTTTAAAATAAAAAGTCTTTAATTTATCAGAAAAATATACGTCAACTGCATAATTTCCTAATTGATTGATGAAATTTTGTGGAGTATTTATACCTATTATTTTTCCTGAAAAAATAAAAGCTACTTTATCTGCTAAAAACTCAGCTTCTTCCATATAATGAGTTGTGAGAAGAATGGTTGTACCAGTTTTCTGAATATTTTTTATGAAACTCCAAATTCTTCTTCGAATATGAGGATCCAGACCAACTGTTGGTTCATCTAAAAGTAATAATTTAGGTTGATGAAGAAGAGCTCTTATAATTAATACTCTCCTTTTTAAACCTTCAGAGAGTTCTTTAATTTTAGAATTCTTTCTTTCCTTTAAATTAGCAAGTTCCAAAAGTTCAGATATTCTTTTTTTAATAAGAGATAAAGGCATCTGATAAAGGAGTCCGTGAATTAGAAGATTTTCTTCAACTGTTAATTCTATATCCAGATTTATATGTTGAGGAACAATACCTATTTGACCTTTAGACCAGATTAAATTATTAAAGATATTTTTTTGAAATAAATAAATTTTTCCTGCAGTTGGATTAGTAAGCCCTGCAATTATTTTTATAATAGTTGTTTTGCCAGCACCATTAGGTCCCAAAAGAGCAAATAATTCTTTTTCTTTTATTTCAAAAGAAACACCTTTTAAAGCAAAAATAGAAGGATATTTTTTAACAAGATTTTCAATTTTAAGAGCAATGTTAGACATTAAGGAAATAAAATTTTAAAAATTATTTTTTAAAAAGATTAAAAAGATTAAATTTAAGTTAATTTTAAATTTTTAATTGTAACAATAATTTTAATTTTAACAATATATCAAAAGTCTTCCTTAATAAGTAGTCTTGCAGGATAATAATCACCATGACCAGGGAAAATGAATAATCCTTTATCTTTTTCTTGAAGTTCTTCATCAAGAAAAAGAGCAAGATTTTTTAAAGCTTTCATTTCTTCTCTAAAAAGTAAAGAATTTACATTGGTACTTGTCATCAAAAACTTAGGTATACTTAGAAATTTTTTTTCTTCTTCTCTAAGAGAGGCAATATTTAGAAGATAATCAGCTGTAAAAAATAGACCCGCCTCTTTGCACAGGAAAAACACTTGTCCTGGAACATGCCCTCCCCAGCTTTCAAGAACTTTAAAATGTAGTCCAAATACCTCAAAATTGTCAATTATTTTAAATCCTCCTTCCTCTCCTATGACTTCGGTTCTGAAAAATTCTGGTTTTTCTGGAGGTAAAAATTCAGTAAAGCGATTTACCAAAACTGTAAAGTGAGCATTTAGGCGTTCTATAGGGGTTCTTACTCCATAAGCTCTGTTTTCTTTTTTTATTACTTCCCATGCAAGAGGATGCAGCCATACCTTAGCCCCAAACTCTCTTTCAAAATATCCACTAACTCCGGCATGATCAGCATCAGCATGAGAAAGATAAATCTTCTCTATAGATTGAGGGATAATTCCATGATTAAGAAGTACCTTCTTCAAATCTTCGTAATAAATTCCATAGGAGCCATCAATCATTATAGCCCTATCTTTAGAGTCTTTTAATATATAAACATTGCCTCCTGTTGGCATTCTAAATGCATAAAGAAGCACCTTCCCTAAGGGAAGGACAGGAAGAAAAGTATAGAAAAAGTTATCTCCTCTTTTAAGTCTTGAACTTAAAGCAAAAGCCAAAATATTTGAAAAAATCTGACCAACTTCAAGATGTTTCCCAGCTTCTTTATTAAATTCAAGAAGATGCATAGAAAGACTTTTAGAGGTCTCTACTAAATTTTTTACCTTTTCTGTTTCCTCACTTCCTAAAATTTCTTTTATTTTTAAATAAAATCTTTCAACTAAATTTAATCCTATAAGCCTTTCTGTAGTTTCCTCACTTTTATTTAGATATTCCACATTATAATAATACCCTGAATCTTTAAGCACTTTGAGAAGAGCTTCGATTTCATTTATATTTCTTAAATAAATAATTATCTCTGCACGATTTTCGCTAAGCATTTCACTGTAAAACATAAAAACCACATTTACCTCATGATCTTTTAATAACTTGGCAAATTTAAAAAGTGTTCCGGGCTTATTCTCCAAGTAAACAGCAATTTTTAAAAGATTTTTCAGCTCTGTAATCTCCAAATTTTCTTCATATTTTTCTTTAAAAAAATCTTTTTCTTTTAAACACCTTTCAAGGTTTTTTAAATTCTCCAGATTCTTACTACTACCTTCAACAATTACCCTGTTAGGGTGTTCAGAACGATTATAATGAAAATAAGTGATATTTACTCCATTTTCAAAAAACAACTTAGAAAGATTAGCTAAGGAGCCTGGCTTATCTGGTAAATATACTTTTGTTTTTATAAAAAATGTGTTGTCTTTTAATTCTTGAAAAAACTTCATTTTCATAAGTAAACTCCTTGATATAATATTGCTTTTTATTACATATTAACACAGTAAATTTGCTAATAAAGAAAAAAATCTCTTACTTTGTTTTGCATTAGAGCTTTACTTTATTTTACTCGTTTTTAAACTTCAATCTTTTACTTTATTTTATCAAAATTCATTAAATTGAGGAAAATGTAATTCTTTTAATTAATAAATGACATAATGATAGAAAACTTAAAAAGTTTTAGAATTTAAAAAGATAGTTCATTTTTGTTTAATGTCCTATATTTCTGGCGGAGGAGGCGGGATTCGAACCCGCGGTACGGGTTTTAGCCCGTACATGCGATTTCCAGTCGCACCCCTTCGTCCACTCGGGCACTCCTCCAAAACTGTAGAAATTCTTTATTAATTTTAAAACTTGATTTTAATTTTGCAATATTTAAAATTCTTTGAATACTCTAATATTACAAATATGATTTAAGTAGTTTTAAAACTTTTTCTGTTGCTCCACTCTTTTGCTTAAAAATTTGATAAGCTTTTTTACCAATTTCAGTTCTTTCCTTAGAATTTTGTATTAAATTTTCTAAAGTATTTTCTAATTTATTTTGTTCTATTTGTAAACAGGCTCCTTTTTCTAAAAATTCATTAATAAAAGGAAAATTTTCCATAGAGGGTCCGAAAATTACAGGTTTTCCCCAATAAATAGCCTCTAAGGGATTTTGCCCGCCATGGGGAATAAAACTTCCTCCAATTATAGCAATATCACAGATTCTATAAAGTGAAGCAAGAATTCCAATTTGATCTACCAATAGAATAAATTTTGAAAAAGTATTTATTTTTTCAACTTCAAAAGATAAAGCGCTTAATTTGTAAAAGCTCACCTCTTTTTTATTTTCAATTAAAGATCTTATAGTTTTTTCTACCTCTTTAAATCTTTCAGGATGTCTCGGGACAAGAATAAGAGAACCTGAAGCAGGGATTTTAAGAAAAGCTTGGATAATTAACTTTTCTTCTGGAAAGTGAGTGCTTCCAGCTATAATAATTGGTTTAGGAATTAAAGATTCCCATAAAAAAGAAATAGGGGTTATTTCTATATCAAATTTAGTATTTCCTGTTACTATGATTTTGTCTTCGGAAGCTCCCAAAACTTTAAATCTTTCTTTATATTTTTCATCCTGCACAGCAATAAAAGAAAAACATCTTAAAAGAGGTTTTATAAAAAACTTAATTTTTTTATACCTTTCAAAAGATTTTTTACTAAGTCTTGCATTTATCAAAAATACAGGGATACTTTTAGAGGCAGTTAAAATCAAATTAGGCCAGATTTCAGTTTCAACAATAATAAGAACTGATGGATTAAAAGCTTTTAATATTCGTTTTATAGCAAAAGGAAAATCAAAGGGAAGGTATATAATTTTAATAGGAAACTTTTTGAATCTTTGAGAAGCTACTTTCTGTCCAGTATCAGTTATAGTGCTCAATAAAATATCATATTCTTGAGCCAAAATTTTTATTAAAGTTGATATAGCAACTACTTCTCCTACAGAAACAGCATGTATCCAGATGACTTTTCTTTGAGAAATAAAATCTTTTTTCTTAAAAAAAGCTAATTTTTCTCTAAGCCATCTTCTTCTGAGATCAGAAGGTCTTTTAAAATATTCTTTAGGTAATAATATTCCAGCACTTAGGTAATATAGAAGGGTATAGATCCGAAACATCATTTCAGTTTTCCTATTAATCCAATCTGGAACCCTTCCCCTTTTTTATAAAATCTATAAGACCAGTAATAATCTTTTAAACAATAAGTGCAATCTTTAGAGATCCAAATGTTTTTTTGAGGAATTAAACATTCCAGAGCTTGATAATAATTCAATTTTTCTAAATCTAAAAAGATCTTTTTATTTTTAAACACAAGAAAGCTTTTAAAATTTTCAAAATTTGCCTTTAATTTTTCAATAACCTCTTCTCCTACTTCATAACAACAGACTTTTATATGAGGACCTATAGCAATTAATATTTCTTCGGGTTTAATACCTGAATTTATAATTTTTTTTAAAAATTTTAACAAAATTTTATTTACCGAGCCTCTCCATCCTCCGTGAACAGCACCTATAAAATCTCCTTTTTTAGTTGTGATTAAGATAGGAACACAATCAGCAGTTCTAATACCTATAAAAATGTTTTTTTTGTATGTAAATACTGCATCTCCCTCAAGTTTAAAAAATGCGAAAGAAGGATTTAAAGAAATTTGTTCATTTAATTCAATTATATTGGTGCTATGGATTTGTTTTGGAAAAAAGAATCTAAAAGAATTTAAAAAATTTAAATGTTTAAAATCAAAAGGGTAGGGCAATTTTTTAGAAAAAAAACCTAATATCGGTATATTTTCAAAGATTGGTGGAATAATTAATTCGGTTTTGAAAATGTTTTTAAATTTAACTAATAAATCTTCCTTCATATATATATTTTATTTTATAGACTTTAAAAATTCAGGAAAAATTTCTTTAAGTTTTGCCAAGGCTTTTCCTCGATGACTTATTTTATTTTTTTCTTCAATAGGAAGTTCAGCTGCTGTTTTCTGATAATCATATTCAGGAACCAAAAAAATGGGATCATATCCAAAACCATAAGAACCTTTTGGTTTAAATCCTATGAATCCTTCCCAAATGCCTTCAGTTTTAATATATTTACCAATAGGATGATAAACTATTATAACACAAACAAACCGAGCTCTCCTTTTTTCTAAAGGAACTCCTTTTAGAAGCTCAAGGAGTTTCTCATTATTTTCCTCATCAGTAGCATTTTCTCCAGCAAATCTTGAAGAATATATTCCTGGTGCTTTATTTAAAATATCTACCTCTAATCCTGAATCATCAGCTAAACACATTAGTCCTGTTTTTTTTGCATAATATTTAGCTTTGAGATAAGCATTTTCAAAAAAGGTTTTACCTGTTTCTTCTGGTGGTTTTATTTCACAAAAATCTTTTAAAGTCTTTATTTCTAAAGAAAAATCTTTTAAAGCTTCACTTATTTCTTTTGCTTTGTTTAAATTAGAAGTTGCAATCAATAATATTTGATTACTCATTTTCTAATACCTCTTTTTGTTTTTTTATTAACTCAGAAATACCTTTAAAAGCAAGATCTTTCATAATAGTAAATTCTTCCCATGAAAAGGGTGTTTTTTCTGCTGTAGCTTGTATCTCAATAATTTTTCCTGATTCAGTCATAAAAAAATTGGCATCAACTTCTGCTATTATATCTTCTTGGAAATTAAGGTCTAAATAATATTTATCACTTATTTTACCTACACTAATACCTGCTAAATACTCTAAGATAGGATCTTCACTGATGATCTCTCTTTCAATAAGCCTTTTTATAGCAAGCTTTAAAGCAATAAAAGCTCCTGTAACAGAAGCACTTCTTGTTCCTCCATCTGCATTTAAAACTTCACAATCTACCCAAAGAGTTCTTTCTCCAAGTTTGCTTAAATCTACAACTCCTCTTAAAGTTCTTCCTATAAGTCTTTGAATTTCCATAGATCTTCCTTTTCTACCCATAATTTCACGAGGTGTTCTTTCTATAGTGGCTCCAGGAATAAAAGCATATTCTGCAGTAATCCAACCAGTTCCGGTTCCTTTTAAAAAAGGTGGTACTTTTTCATCTAAACTTACTGTGCATAAGACTTTGGTATTACCAAATTCTACAAGCACTGAACTTAAAGGATTTTTTAAAAAGTTAGGTATAAAATTAACAGGTCTTATTTCATCAAAAGCTCTTCCATCATTTCTCATTTAAATCCCCCAGATTTAATTTAGTTTTACCAGAACAAAGATTTAAAGCAACCCTATCAAGAAGAGCTTTAACTTGAAAAGAAGAATTTATTTTTTTCCCCAATACCTCTTCCCACATTCTTTCTCCTTCCATACAAAAATAAAAAGTAACTAAATCTTTTGTTTCATCAATTATTTTTTTGAAAGAATTATAAAGTTTTCTTCTTAAATCTATAAAATAACGTTTTTTTCCATCTAAACCTTCTATAAATTCTTGAGAGTAAATTTTGGTTTTTGGAAATCTACTTTCTGCTAAGGATTTTAAATCCTTAGGATATCTCAGAGTTCCGAGGCTAATCCAAGCTATTTTTTCAAAAGGTATAGAATTTAAAATTTTTTCTAAAACTTGAGGATATTCTTTTTCTGCATCTTCATAAAAAATAATAGGATCGAAATGAAAAGCCACTGTGAATCCGTATTTTATAGCTTTTTGGGCACTTTCTAAACGCTTTTTCAAAGATGCAGCTCCTTTTTCTTCTTCTTTAACAATCTTTTCTGTATTTACAGACCAAGCAAAAATGATTCTGGGATCAGGTTTAAATTTAGAAAAATAATTTTCTGGAATAGCTACTTTAGTTTTTAATTCAAGCACAGCTAAAGGATTAACATCCTGCCAAAAATTTATCAAAATTTCAGATACATTACAGATTGATTCTAAAGCTAAACTATCAGCAAATTCTCCAGTTCCTATCCTTAAAACTTGCTTTTTCTCTTTATATTCATTTAAAATTTTTTTTAATTCTGGTAGACCATCTTCTATTAAATTTGCCCAAATTTTAAGTCCAGGTCTATTTAAGTAAAGTTGTAATATACAATAACTGCAATCTAAGGGACAACCTTCTCCAAAGTGGAATATCTTGTATCCGCAACAAAAATAAACTTTAGTTCCAGGACATTTTCTAAAAAATTTTCCTTTATAATAAATTAGAAATAGCCGTTCTTTGCCCAAAGAAATGAGTTCAGGAAAAGATTTAATTTCCCATTTAAAATCTTTATAAGAAGAGATAATTTTAACTGAATAATTTTTTAAAACATTTTTAACTAATTGAAAAGAAAGAGCATTTTTTTCAACAAAGATTTCCATTTATAAATAATCTCTAATTAAAAGCTCTGCAATTTGAACTGCATTGGTAGCTGCACCTTTTCTTAAATTATCAGCAACTACCCAAAGATTAAGACCATTTTCTATAGAAAAATCTTCCCTTATTCTTCCTACAAAAACCTCATCTTTTCCAGCAACTTCAATTTGAAGAGGATAAAGTTTTTCATCAGGATTGTCCAATACCACTACACCTGGGGCATTTTTTAAAAGTTCTATAGCTTTTTCTACACTTATCTTTTTTTCTGTTTCAATATTTATAGATTCAGCATGTCCATAAAATACAGGCACTCTTACAGTAGTTGCAGTAACTTTTATATTAGGATCTTCCATAATTTTTTTTGTTTCTTCTACCATTTTGATTTCTTCTTTTGTATACCTATTAGGAAGAAATACATCTATATGAGGAACACAATTAAAAGCTATAATTTGAGGTATATGTTTAGCAGGAGGCATATCGGTTCCTTGACACCAAGCTCTAACTTGAGCTTCTAATTCATTTATAGCTTTTTGACCAGCTCCAGAAACTGCTTGATAAGTGCTTACTACAATTCTTTTTATTTTTCCATAATCATGCAAAGGTTTTAAAGCAACTACCATTTGAATAGTAGAACAATTAGGATTAGCAATAATTCCTTTATTTTTATATCCTGCAACTGCATGAGGATTAACTTCAGGAACAACTAAAGGAACTTCTGGATCCATTCTCCAGGCACTTGAATTGTCAATAACTACAACCCCATCTTTTGCAAAAAGAGGTGCATAGTCTAAACTTCTCTGAGCTCCAGCAGAAAATAAAGCAATATCTAATCCTTTAAAACTTTTGGTTTCCTCTAATACTTCTACCTCAATCTTTTCACCTTTAAAAGAAAGTTTCAAACCTTTTGATTTGGGAGAGGCAAAAAGTTTTAAATTTTTAATAGGAAAATTTTTTTCTTCTAAAACACTAAGCATCATCCTACCTACTGCTCCTGTAGCTCCCACAACAGCTACATTATATTCTTTCACTTTATTCCTCCTAAAAATTTAAGATCAATTAGCTTAACACTATCATATAACAAAAAGATTTCAAGAGACTTTAATTTTTTAATTCCTTCTTAACCCATATAGGTAATGGTAGCTTATCAAGTAAAAATTTTTGAAGTAAGTTTGAATTGTGGAAGCAAGTCTTAAAATTGTTTCTATTTTTTCTTTTTCCATCTTTCTATCCAGTATTTAATTCCTCTTTTAATTTGAGAATACTTTAAAGCTATTTTATAAGTTTCTTCAGGATATAAATTGTAAATTTTTTTTATATCTTCAAAACTTCCATAAGTAAGAGTTCGTAATATTAAAATTTCAAGTGGAGCATAATCTTGATATTCCCAAAGATAAAGTTTAAGACTTTCTGGGATTTTTATAGATTTTATATAATTCTACTTAATTCTTTTTATTTCTTTTTCAATTTTCATGTATTTATTTTTAACTTTAACATAAATATCATAAAAAAACAATTTTTTATAATTATATAATTAACTATTTTAGTTTTACAAAATTTTATAATAAAGGAGTAAAAAAATAGAGAAATTAGCATGATAACAATTAGAGATTTAATTAAAACAAAAATTGATAGAAGAAGAATAGAATGGATCAAAAATACTCGAGAAAATTAAATGGAAAGAGTAAAATTATTCTAATAATTCAAAATTGATATGAAATCTTTTTAAATCAACTTCTTTAACTCTGACCTTAACCTTTTGACCTAATTGAAAAACTCTTCCAGTATTTTTTCCTATTAGAGCTATGCCTTTCTCATCAAGATTATAATAATCATCAGGAATATCTATAAGCCTTACTATGCCACTTATTAAATATTCTTCCAAATCTACAAAAAATCCAAAAGCAGTAACTCCTGTAATAATTCCATGAAAAGTTTTTCCTATTTTATCTTTCATAAAGAAAGCCTGAAACCTTTTTAGAACATCTCTTTCAGCTTCTTCTGCAGTTCTTTCTCTTTCAGAAAGAAATTTACCCATCACTTCTAGTTCTTCTTCTTTATATGGAAATTTTTTATTTCTTAAAGCTCTTTTAAGAGTTCTATGAACAACTAAGTCAGGATATCTTCTTATAGGAGAAGTAAAATGACAATAACAGGAAGATGCAAGACCAAAGTGTCCTACATTTTCTGGAGAATATTTTGCTTGTTTAAGAGATCTAAGAAGAAGAAAATTAAATAAATAGCCATAAGATTTTCCACTAAATTTAGCAATGAGTTCTTGAAAAAAATAAGGACTAATTTCTTCTGGATATTTTATTTCTATTCCATAAGCTGAAAATATTTCAGCCAATTGTTTAAACTTATTCAAATCAGGCTCTTCATGTATTCTATAAAGAAAAGGATAACCTTTTTTAGTTAAATATTCAGCTACAGCTTCATTAGCAACAATCATAAAATCTTCTATAAGCATATGAGCTAAATTTCTCTCACGTTTTATAATATTTTCTATTTCACCTTTCATATTTATAATTACTTCTGGCTCAGGAAGATCAAAATCAAGACTTCCTCTTCTCAGCCTTTTTTCTCTTAAAATTAAAGCAAGTTCTGCTGCAGTTTCTAACATAGAATATAAATCTTTATATTTTTGAATGAGTTTTTTATTTTTATTAATTATCATTTCTTTTACTTCTGTATAGGTTAAACGTGCATGAGATTTTATTACTGCTTCATAGAAATTTTTTTTTGTTATTTCACCTTCAGAAGTGAAATCTAATTCTACCACCATAGCAAGACGTTCAACATTAGGGTTTAGACTGCATAGATGATTAGAAAGTTTTTCAGGAAACATAGGTACAACCATATTAGGAAAATAAACACTTGTTCCTCTTAAATATGCCTCTTTATCTAAGAAAGTATTTTTAGTTACATAATGAGCCACATCAGCAATGGCTACCCATAATTTATATCCATTTTTGGTTTTTTTAACACAAACTGCATCATCAAAATCTCTTGCATTTTCTCCATCTATAGTAACCAATGGAATTTTAGTAAGATCTAACCTTCCTTTTTTATCTTCAGGTCTTATTTCACTTGGTATGCTTGCAAGTTCTTTTTTAACTTTATGAGACCAAAGATGAGGAAGTTCATAGTTGTAAATTACAGCCCATGCATGAGTTTCCAATTTTTGAGGATCTCCAAGATCTTTTACTATTTCTCCTACAGGAAGTCCGAATTCTGAAGTATTTTGAATAATTTTTGTGACTACTAAATGATCTTTTTTAGCTCCGTGAAGTCTTTTTTTGGGAATATAAATTTCAAAAGGAAATCTTGGGTCTTCTGGTTCAACAAAAAAAATTTTCTTTCTTTTTAACAAATAACCAACAATATTTTTTCTTTTTCTTTCCAAAACCTTAATTATGGTTCCTTCTGGTCCCTTAGATGTTATTTTTTCGATTCTCACCAGTACTATATCACCATTAAGTGCTTTTTTAATTTTTTTAGGAGGAATAAATATAGACTTTCCCTCTTCGGTTTCTACGAATCCAAAACCATCCGGATGAACTCTCAATTTTCCTTGATATACAGGAAAATATTCAGGAAGACTATATTTTCTTCTTTTTAATTGAATTATTTTTCCATCTTTAAGTAATTCTTTAATGATTGATCTTACTAACTTTCTTTTTTCCGAAGGAATATGTAAAGAATGATAAATTTCTCTTAAAAAGAGAGGCTTTTTTTGTTTTTTTAATATAAAAAGGATTTCCTCTTCTAAGTTTTTAAAAGCCTTTTTTTTCTTTTTAAAGGACATGAACTAAAGTGTAAAGATTTAAATTATTTAAGATCTAAATATTGAATAGCTTTTTCTAAGTCTTCATCTGGGACAGTTAAATGAAGTCCAGATTTAGGTCCTTTTTTCACTAAAAATTTAAGTTCCTTTGCTGAAGTGATTTTTTTCTTTTTTACTATATTAGGAAGACTTTTAGAACCTTTATGACATTTTAAACATTTAAAATTTTCTAATTTTTTATTCTGAGCTAATATAATATAATCTTTACTATACCTATTTAGAATTATCAAATTACTTATAAGAAAAAATAGAAAAAATAAAACTATCCTTAAAAGTTTCATTTTATCTTTCATTTTATTCTTAGCTTAATCATTTTAGAATTTTTTGTCAAGTTAGTTTTTTAAATCTGTAGGTTTTAAAATTTGCTTATAAATGGGATAAAAAGTTTTTGCTAGGTAATTAGTAAAGATTTTCTGAGAGATTAGATTGATTTAATAAGGATTTTTTTATAAAGGTTGTATGATTAAGTTTGTAAGATTAAAAGCATTTATTTTGTTTTATCAACATTTTAAGCAAAAAATTTTGGAGAAAAATATTTTAAAAAAGAATAAGCTTAATAAGAAGTCTTGACTTAGCTTGTTTTAATAAGTATGATTAAAAAACATGATGGATATGATTTTCACTAAAATTCAAAGTTTAATTAGTAAAACAAAAGGAATAAAAAAAGGGATTTTAGCATTTGATTTAGGAAGTTATTCTATAAAAATTGCTGAAATTCAGATTATAAAAGATATTCCTGTCTTAACGGGGTTTGTTCAAGGTAAAACTTATAAAAATGTAATTATAAATGGAATTATTAACAATTTTCATTATTTAGTTACTAATGTTAAAAATATTTTAGAAAATCTCGGTTCTTTTCAAAAATTAGGAAATATTTCTTTACCTTATAATCTTGTAATTTTCGATTCTTTTAAAACTTCACAACTCCCTGATGAAGAAGAAATAAGATCTAAAATAAATGAAGAAATTCCTTATAAGATTGAGGATATATATTATAGTTATTACATAGTTCCTAAAGAAAATTTTTATCAAATTTTCTATTTAGTTGCAAAAAAAGATATAATAGAACAATACAGAGCACTTTTAAAAGAACTTGATTATCAAATTAATAATATAGATGCTGATTTTATAAATCTCCATAATCTTATTGAATTTTTATATGGAAAAAAGTCCAAAGTTATAATAGATTGGGGGTATAGTAAAATTAAAGTATTATTTTGTGATACCGAATTTCCTATATATAGTAGAGAACTTTCTAATTTAGGATTAAAAAATTTAGAAAAAAATATAATAAAAGAATTAAGAATAGATCCAGATACAGCAGAAAGTTTAATGGTAAATCCTGATAGAGGGGGACAATATTCTGATCTTAAGAAAATATATATTAATTATATTAAAGAAACCTTAGATGAGATTGATTATACTATTAAATTTGTAACGGATAAATTTAAAATTTCCATTGAAACAATTTTTTTAGTAGGTGGTGGAGCAAGAATTCCTAATATATGTGAAATAGTGAAAAATATTTTAAAAATTGAAACCGAAGTGCTTAAAATAGAAAACAAAATAAAAATTTCTGATGATATAGATCCTAAGTATATGAAAATAATAAATACACAAGGAGCAATAGCAATAGCTGGTGGATTAAGGGACTTTTTATGATAATAAAATTTAATTTACTTCCTAAAAAAGAAATTATAAAATTAGAAGAAATAAAAGGAAAATATATTTTTTTAAAAACCTTTTTGATTATTTTTGTTATAGTTATTTTAACTATTGTGATGGGGGTAATCTATTTGGGGTATAATTTGAAAGGTTTAAAAAATGAAAAAATAAAAAAAGAAACAAAACTTAAAGAATATAAAAAGATTGCTCAAAAAGTAAAAATTTTAGAAAAAGAAAATGAAGAAATAAAAAAACGTATTTCAACCATTATTGATTTAAAAAAAAGGCAAGGAAAAGAACTTCAAAAAATTGAAATTTTAATAGGAAATATAGGTGTAAATAGAATTGTTTTTACACAACTTTCAGTCAAGCCTTCTCAAGCTAAAATTACAGGTGTTAGTTCAGATTTAAAAGATATAGCTAATTATTTAAAAAATTTAGAAAATCAAAGAAATATAATAAAAGAAGTTACTTTAAGCGAAATTGTTAAAAAAGAAGCTTATATAGAATTTAAAGCAAGAGTTTTATTTTAATATGAATGTTTGGGAAAAACTTAAAACTTGGGAAGAAAATGCTACTAAAAGAGAAAAATTTTTAGTTATTTTTGTTTCTATTTTAGTTCCGATATTTTTATTCTATCAATTTTATTATACTCATGCTAAAGAAAAGATAGATACATTAAGAAAAGAAATTAAAAAATTAGACTTAGAAATAAAAAGATATAAAAAATTAGCAATAAAAATAAAACTTTTAGAAACTCAAATGAAACAAAGACAAAAATTTTTAAATAGAGTAAAAAAAATCCTTCCCTCCCAAAAAGAAATTCCTGATATTTTAAAAAGAATATCAGATATTGCTAAGGAGAATAATTTAGAAGTAATAATCTTTAAACCTGGTAAAGTGATTCCTCAAAATTATTATCAAACGATTCCTATTAATATGGAGATAGAAGGAAGATTTAATAATGTTATTAAATTTTTAAATAATATAGAAAGTCTTGAGCGTTTAATAGTATTAAATAATGTAAAGTTTCAAATGAAAAATAATCATTTAAATGCTATGGTTACTTTTTATACTTTTAAATATACAGGAATTCCTTTAGAGAAAAAATCAAAGGAGAAAAAAAACAAATGAGATATATTATAATAATAATTTTATCTATTTTAATAATTGCAAGTTGTTTTCATAAAGAAGAAAAAACAAAAATAGCCAAAAATTTTACTAAAAAAGAGAAAATGGAGGATACAGAATTAAAAAATTGGATAAAAGCATTAGAAGAAAAATCTTTTAAAATTGATATAAGCAAACTTAAAAATCCTTTTATAGATCCAGAGATTTTTAAATTAATTATAACTAAAAGAGAAAAAATACCTTTAGAATTAGTAGGAATTTTAGAAAAAGAAAAAGAAAGAATGGCTTTATTACAAGATAATACTAAGAAAGGATATATTGTTAAAACAGGAAGTAAAATAGGAAATATTAAAGTATTAGAAATTGGAACCGATTATGTGATAA
>Ga0190337_1000064_pt1 | contig 18819 bp, 15 predicted proteins | sample 4872041011_MG_FD_161677 | JGI IMG/M metagenome (GOLD analysis project Ga0190337, IMG submission 161677) | Hydrothermal vent sediment bacterial communities from Southern Trench, Guaymas Basin, Mexico - 4872-04-10-11_MG | ecosystem: Environmental > Aquatic > Marine > Hydrothermal vents > Sediment ...
CCAGTTTTCCTGTAATATCAAACTGGTTTTCATCATTTACTTCATAAAAAGGTATTGAAAAATACATACATACACCATTACCTGTCATTGCTCTGACAGGAGGCAAAAATCCATTTTCTTTAAACCAGTTTTGAATTATTTCTGAAATCTCTATAGCTTTTTTTAATTCTTCTTCTGTAGACGGAATTCCAGTTTCTCTAATGGGATCAATATCTATAGCAATGGTTTGTATTCCAATAATGTCACTAAAATTTGCTGGTCTTTTCAAACCTTTTCTTCTATCTCTTAATCCTGCGTATACGTTTCTTTTCCCATTCCATTGCTTACAAGCTTTTACAAACTCATTTTCACTTTTAACAATTTTAAAAACAGGAAAATGTCCTTTTTTCAAAAATCTCAGCTCAGTTAAAAACCTGTGATTTAAAAAACGATAAAATAACCTAACATCTTTTTCATTAAAACCTTCCATTATTTTAATTTTATCACCTTTGTGTACTATTAACAAAAGATTTTCTGTAAAGTATTTAACCGAATAGACACAAATTTGAAAATTTAAGCACTTTTTATAAATTTTTTGATTTCCACCTACATGACAATTTTTTTTCGCGATAATCCAAAATTTAACAGCTCAAAAAAATAGACCATAGTAAATTTACCAATAAAAAAAATTTACATTAATAAAGAAGTTTTTGAAGTTTTGTTAAATAAATTACTCAAGTTTCTGAATAAAATAAATTAAAAATTACTTAAATTTAATTTATTCTGTCTCTCTCAATGTTTCAAGATATTGAGTTTTTAATGGTTCTGGAAGAAGTTTTGCAATTTCTTTAGCTTGAATAAAATCTCCTCTGGTTTTTAAGCAAGTAATCAAAGCTTTTTCTAATCCTCCAATTTTTTTAGATTCAGGTAAAACATTAACAATTCTCTTTACCTCAAAAATCCATCCATTTTCAGCACATTTAATTAAAATTTTTTCCAATTTTTCTGTTCTTTTTGATTCCAAAAAAGAAGTTATTATTTTTTTAGCTTTATAAATCCATCCTCCTTCTACACATTTTATTAATATTTTTTCTAATTCCTCTAATGTTAGTTCTCTTCCCATTAATCTTGTTACCTCTTCTGCTTCATCAACCCATCCATTTTCTATACACTTTTTCAACATATTTTCTAATTCTTCTAAAGTGAGTTTTCTTGAAAGTATTTTAGCTATTTCCTCTGCTTCAAAAATCCAACCTTCTTCAACACACTTTTCTAAAATTTTTTCCAATTTATTAGTTCTTTCAGGCTCTAAAAACATTTCAGCTATATCTTTTGCTCTATAGATCCATCCCTTTTCAATACATTTTTCTAATATCATTTCTAAACCTTTACTTCTATTAGGTTCTTGAAGAAGCTGAACAGTTTGCTTTGCTTGTGGAATCCATCCTTTTTCAACACACTTTATTAGTATCTTTTCCAAACTCTCTGTTCTATTAGGTTCTGGAAGAAGTTCAGCAACTTTTCTTATTTTTGGAATAAAATATTCTTCAAAACATTTAGCTAATGCCTTTTCTAACCATTCAGTAGTTAATAAAATTTTTTCTAACCAAACTTTTTTCTTATCATCAGGAAGTAACTCTGCAATTCTTTTTAATTCAGAAACCCAAGCTTCTTCAACACTTTTTCTTACTATTTTTTCAACCCATTCTCGTTTAGTCAAAATTCTTTCCAATAATTCCACCCTTTTAGATTCTGGAAGAAGTTCCACCACTCTTCTAACCTTAGGAATCCATCCTTCTTCAATACATTTTATCAACATTTTTTCTAATTCTTCTACAGTTAGTTTTTTATTAAGCAAGTTAGCTAATCTTTCTGCTTCATCAACCAAACCCATTTCTATACACCTTTCGCATATCCTTTCTAACCCTTCTTTCTTTTTTGAATCTGGAAGTAATTCCAATATTTTCTTAGCTTTATAAAGCAATCCATTTTTAACGCATTTATCAAATATTTCCTCTAACATTTTAGTTCTTTCAGATTCATCTAAAAAACTTGTTCCCTTAAGTGCTTTTTTAATCCATCCCATTTCTAATAAAACTTCCACTAATTCCCTTCTCATTTTTGCTCTCCTGCAATTTTTTATAATCTAATTGTCAATTTAATTTTATACTATACTCCAGATAAAAAATTTACCAAGATTAAAAAAATTAAAATTTTTTTAGCTTTTAAACTATTTTAATTTTATAATATTTAGTTCATCAAATTTAAAAAAATTATAATTTCTACTTCAAAAATTTTTGCAATTTATTTCAAATCAACTTCCATAACTTTAGGGTTTTTTTATAACAAAAAAATTTCAATAAACCAATTGTTGATTTTAAACTTCTTTGGATTTAATTGGATTATTGGGATCGCCCCCAACGGGATTCGAATTTACTTTTCAAAATTACTAAAAATCTTAGTTTTTATCTTTAAATACCTTTTCACTCCAACAATCACTCCAACATCGAAAAATTCACTTAAATACACTTTATTACATTTAAACTAAAAATAAAATAAAAAAAGTCAACATGATCTTTAAATTAGAAACAATCTAAAAGAGGTGAAGAATGATAATTTTTTCTTGTTTTTGGATTAAGAACTTGCTTTTGGATTTAAAAAATTATTTCATCAATTTTGTCAACCCAAAGGCTATAATTTTAGAATTAATGAAAAATAGAACGGGTTGACATATTTTTTCTGCATGTCAACCTCATCAACTTCTTACTTTTTTTCTCATCTTTCAAGAGATAGAAGAGAGTTAATATAATTTTTTTAGCATATTACCTTGTCACGTAGAGGGTTAAATTTAGAAAGAAAAATTTAGAAATATTCCGTAAATATAAGTTCTATTTTTTGGCTCCCAAAAAACACCACGAATAATACCATAAGATGGTATATAGCAAGTTAATGTAGCAGATTCAGATTTAGCCACCCACCAATATCTTACAAAAGGTTCTATAGAGAATGCAACATTTTTATTTATATTTCTTTTAACCCACAAAGAAAATCTTAAACCATACCCATCAAAAGGATCTTGATCATTTTCAAGATCATTACATCCTGAATATAAATCACTAAGATAACTTTTTACTTCTCCTTTCCAGAAAATATCATATTCAACATTTATTCCCCAACTCCATTTTAAATATACTTTTCCTTCTGGTTCACGAATATAAGATAAAGGAACAGTTAATCGTATTCCAATAGGAGAATACCAGTATCTTACTATTCTTTTATATCCCCACTCTTCTTCTGAACGATTTCTCCAATATCTAAAACCGAAGCCTGTAAATAAAGTTATTGCATAGGTTTCTTTTTTTATATCATATCCTATTAAACCACGGACTTGAAAAATAGAATCATCTGTATCTCCTTTTAAAGGAGCACCTGTTATCAAATCAAATCAAATCAAATCAAATCAAACCAAATCAAATCAAATCAAATCAAATCCATCATAGTTAAGCTCTCCGCTAATCCATTCCAAATTTAATTCACCCATTATATTATAAATTCCATGATAAGTATATTTTCCAGATATTCCATATAAAAAACCATCCATTTCTATATTTTTATCCCATGGTTCTATATCTGGCTCTTCATAATCCATATATACTATTTCTGGTTTTATCTCAAAAGTATGAGTTGGGAGTATTAAATTGTTATCAAAAGCTTTTACAGAAGATACGGGTAAAACCCATATATAAATTAAAATAAAAGCAATTAATAAAATGAATTTATTAATATTTTTCATTTTTTTAACTTCAAACTGTATAAATTGATTTCATTATAAATTTTATAATATTTTTTATCAAATTTAAAAGATTCTTATATTTTCAAATTATTTTTGAATATAATCAATTATTTAATAAAACCTATTTCTTTTTATTTTTTATTTATGTTTTATTTATTTTTTTATTAATTTCAATTTCTATTTAATTATAAATTAAATAAGGGGTATACCATTGAATTTTTAAGGGTTTTAAGGTAAAATAATTTTTTGAAATAAAATCAAAAAGAGGATGCAAGAATATCGGTATTAAAGGGGGTTAATGAGAGATAATGAAAAATAAAAGAAAAAGAAAAAAATAAAAAACCAGTTTCAACTATTCTTTTAAAAGAAGATGATGATGAAATTTTTGAAGAACTTATGCCAATATCAATAGATACAGCAGAAGAAGAGATTCCTTTAGAAGAGATTGAAAGGAAAAAGAAAATTCTTTATATGGTTTGTCCACTTTGTGGTATGCACAGGAAGATTGATAAAACTGGAAATTATCTTATTCAAAAAGCAAAGAAAGAAGGGACAAGGGTTTGGGATTGGGAAGTAAAAACTGGTGGATACATAAAGTCAGAAAGATCAAAATATTACAATCCTTTTAAAAAGGTTGCTTTTAATTACAATTTTAAAGAAGAACCTTTTATTAGCATTCGGATTTCATTAGGAAAGAAAGGCGGTTTTCCTGAAATAAGAGGTATCAGATTTATAGATATTCCTAAGCTTTCTGATAGGATAAAGTATAAAAAAATTTTTATTGAATATATTAAAGAAGTTAAAGAGCAATGTGAAGAACTTTTAAAATTTTTAAAAAGTATTCCTTATTAAACTTGAGGGAGAGATTTTTATAAGAAGAATAATTTTTATCTAAAATTGGATATACGGATAAAACTAAGAGCACACATCGTTTATTTTAAATAAGAAAAGATTAGGGATAAAAAGAAATTAGATAAATGGATATAAAGGATAAAGGCAAAAATACACAAAAGTTTAAAATCAAAGATTAAGCATAAGGAAGCTATTTTGGTAGTTGTTTTTAACATAACTCTTTAATATTAACTTTACAATCTTAGATTTTTTCTCATTAAGAATAAGTTTCTTATTTACTTTATTTACTTATTTACTACTCTATACCCAAACAGAGGAATACTACCAATTCATAATCCTTTTTCTACTCTCTAAAATGTTTTGTCTTTTGTTCTCTCATTGGTTAACTCTCTTTCAAACTGAGCAAAGGTAAGCATTGTGTTTCTCAAAAGCCTCCCTGCTGGAGTAGAAGTATCAAATCTTTCTGTAATTGAGATAAAATATACTTTGTATTTTTCAAAAATCTCCATTAAGTAGTAGAAATCTTTAGGAGAGCGAGTAAGCCTATCAATCTTATAAACCAAAATGATGTTAACTTTCCCTTGTTTAATATCTTCAAGTAATTCCTGTAAGGCAGGTTTATTAAGATTTGCTCCAGTATAGCCGGGATCAGAGTAAATCTTAAAGACTTTCCAATTATTTTGGCTTCTAATGAAAGACTTTATCTTTTCTTCCTAAGCTTCACAAGAAGAAAATTCTTTTTCAGCTTGAGTATCGGTTGATACCCCTTGTATAGATTGCACAATTCATAATTTATTTTATCGTTATGGTTCTGTTTGTACTCTGATAATAAGAATCATATTCAATTGCAATATAAATTACCGAATCGTTTCTGGTAGTTAATACATACCTAATTTTTTCTTTGCCCGTACTTCTACTTTTAACTTTTGCACCGTTGCTATAATAGTTATACCTCTCCGTAGCAGAAGTATCATTATATTTTCCATCGGATATTATAGTAATATCGGGTCTAAAATATTCAAATATATTCTTAGAAAAGCCAGACTCTCTACCATGATGAGATGCTATGAGAATTGTAGTATTCTTTATTGCTTTCAAAAATTTCTCTTTTTCTAACAACGCATTCCAACCAACAGTTTCTATGTCCCCTGGAATTATAATTTTTTGATTGCCAAAAGATATCACTGATACAAAGCTATAATTATTAATATTGTCCATTCCAGCTTTTCTTTGAGAGAAATTTTTGATATATACTCCACCGTTTTTTGTAGGATTACGTGGATTATTTTCCCAAGGAACATCGGACGAATAATTTTCATCTAACTTAAGATAAAGATCAATAATTTCTGTAAATTTGTTTTGATTAGATTCTCTTATAAACTCTTCTGATAAATCCTTTGGTCTTGCAAGAACACGAGGTTTCATATCTTCATTAAATAGCGTCTGAATATCACTAATATGATCAGCGTGGGGATGAGATATTACTAAATAATCCAATTTATCAACTTTCCATCTATTTTTTAAGTATTTTAACGGACTAAAGGTTTCTCCTTGACCATAACTTCCACTTCCTATGTCAAAACAAATATGTATTCCATTAGGGGTCTTCATATAGATAGCATTACCATGCTGAACATCCCAAATTATGATTTCCAATTTTTTCGCCATGGTTATATCTCCTCTCTTTTGTTTAATCTATTCTTTACAAACGAAATCAAACCTATTATAGAACCTAAAAATGTAAGTATCCCTGTAATTATTACTATAATTGAAGGTGTACTAAAATAAAGTAATCCAAATACCAAGGCGAATCCCACCAAAATAGAGTTTATCAAAATAAAAAGGAGAATTAAGAGAATATGGGTACTCCTAAAATTTAATGGATATGTATTTGACGTTTCTGTAGGAAGAAAGTTTTTGAACTCAAAATTTAACCGGAATAAACAAGTTTTTCTGATACTATTAGTCTGCCTTGCTACTTTGACAAAGTACAATCTATTCTGTAAAAGCATGTAAATGAGAATTATTCCAATGAGATAAGCAAGGCATAATAAGCCAGCAAGGAATAGATGTACTGAGTTAATAGATTTCTCAATATAAAAATATCTTTCTAGAGCAAAAGAAACAGTTGCAATCGCAGAATAAAAAGAAAATCCAAATTTAGCCAAAGATAACTTGATATTGTTATAATGTCTCATATGCTCATAGCATTGTTTAAATTCTTCCAAAAGAAACTCCATATTTTCTTTAGTTATATTTTTTTCATTGCTCATGTTTTTATTTTTTACTTTTATTATAAGAATTTCCTCTTAACCATTTATCAATATCCTTTTTCCTAAATCTCCATTTCTTACCGGCCTTCAAAGCTGGTATTTTTCCTTTCTGTGCCATTTTATAGATAGTATGGATACTAAGCCTTAGATATTCGGCTACTTCCTCTAATGTCATTAGTTTTTTTGGCTTCTTTTCGTCTTTCATAGCATTTATTAGTATAATAAAGTATTTCCTAAAAGTCAAATAAAACACCCTCTCCTCCCTCTCCCGAGCCGAGCAGGTTTTATTAATAAGAAAAAGGATTGATTCAATAAAATATTCCAAAAAGAGAATCAGGGTAAACTTTAAATATTCCTTAAATCTCAATAACTTAAACCACTCTCAACAAAGGTCTGGTCAGGTGGGGGAGGTGGTGGGAGTTTAGAGAAAGAAAATCAAAATATCCTTTCCTTTTGTTCCTCTGATTTAGTTCGAAATAAAAATTTGGCTCTCCATTCCTCCATTTTTCTAATCATCCCCTTTGATTTCACTAATGAAATTCACGGATGTAAAAGAAGAAATCTATGTAAAAGAAGAAATCTTTAAGAATGATTTATCCCACTACACCCAACCCTTGATAGGCTTCCTCAAAACAGAAAAAAGAAATCTTCTCTCACCCACCACCCCAAAATTAAAAAGGTTGACATCTATTGGTATATTTTGTATTATTTTGTTAGATTTTGTGGTTTAATGAAAGAAAAAGGTAGGCTTATGAAAGAGAGAGAAAAAGAAAGGAAATAATGAGAGTTAAGCAAGTTGCTGAATATCTACAGATGGATGAACATACCATCTATAAACTTGCCCGCTCTGGTCAAATCTCTTCTGTCAAAATTGCAGGACAGCGGAGATTTAAAAAAGATGTTATAGATAAATGGATAAGTAAAAAAATCTTTAGAAAGGGTATCAACAAATTTAAAATCATCTGTTAAGGAAAATGCAAAGAGGTATAAGTTCATTTAGTAAAAACCTTACGATTTTTCTAAATGTGTAAAGTGAGAACATGAATAAAAATCCTATATCACTGGATTTAACTTTTATTGTAAACGAACCTGGAAAAACTCTAAAAGATAGATTTGAAAAATTAATAAAAGACGCTAGATTTTTTGACTGTTTAGTTGCTTATTTTTATATAACTGGGTTTTATGTTTTGTCTAAACCATTGGAAAAAAACTGAAAGGATAAGGATTCTTATTGGGATTGGAACATCTAGGGAAACTTACAATTTAATAAAAACAGCTCAAGATAAGCTTCAGCAATTCTCTCAATTTTCTTATGCTGAGACAAAACAAAAAATAGAGAATACGATAATAGAAGAAATGGAAAATTCCGAAGATAACCAATACATTGAAGAAGGAGTTAAAAAATTTATTGAATGGATAAAAACAGGCAAACTACAAATAAAAGCTTATCCTTCTCAAAATATTCATGCAAAATTATACATTATAACTTTTAAAGAAGGAGACAGAGATGTTGGAAGAGTTATTACAGGTTCAAGTAATTTTACTCAATCAGGTCTAGTAGATAATCTTGAGTTTAATGTAGAGCTAAAAAATCGTTCTGATTATGAGTTTGCCAAAAAAAGATTCGAGGAGTTGTGGGAAAATGCTATTGATGTTAAAGATAAATATATTCAAACAATAACAGAGAAAACTTGGCTTAATCCTAATATTACTCCCTATGAGCTTTATCTCAAATTTTTGTATGAATATTTTAAAGATGAGCTAAGCAGAACAGACGAAATTTTCACGAAATATTTACCTTCGAATTTTAAAAGATTTGAGTATCAGGAACAAGCAGTTTTAAATGCTAAAAAAATACTGGAAGAATATGGTGGAGTTTTTATTTCTGATGTTGTAGGACTTGGGAAAACTTACGTTTCTGCTATGTTAGCAGGGCAACTCGATGGAAGAACGCTTGTTATTGCTCCTCCATCCCTTCTTAATCCAAACAATCCTGGTTCATGGCGAAATGTTTTTTCTGATTTTCGTATTCCTGCAGATTTTGTCTCAACTGGTAAACTTGATGAAGCAAAAAGGATGATGGAGTATAGAGAATATAAGAACATCATAATAGATGAAGCACATCGATTTAGAACAGAAACTACAATTAGTTACGAAAATATTGCTGAAATATGCCGTGGCAAAAGAGTAATTTTAGTCTCTGCTACTCCATATAATAATTCCCCAAGAGACATTCTTGCTCAAATAAAACTCTTTCAGAGTCCCAAAAAAAGTACTATCCCAGGCACTCCTAATCTTGAGCAGTTCTTCGTAAAGCTTGAGGGGAGGCTAAAAAAAGTTAACCGTCAGAAAGATTATAATAAGTTTCTTGAAATAACTAAAGTAAATTCAAAAGAAATACGGGAAAAGGTTTTAAAATATTTAATGGTCAGAAGAACAAGAACAGAAATTGAGAAGTATTTTGCAGAAGATTTAAAAAGAAACAATATTAAATTCCCAGAGATAGAAGATCCTAAACCATTCTATTATCAATTGAATGATGAAGAAGATAAAATCTTTATGGAAACAGTCCGATTAATAACTCAAGATTTTAATTATGCCCGTTATACTCCTATGCTTTATTTGAAGAGAAAAATTTCACAACTTGAGGAGCAGTCTCAGAAAAATATGGGTGGATTTATGAAAGTTCTACTTGTAAAACGATTAGAGAGTAGTTTTTATGCCTTCAAAAAGACCATTGATAGGTTTATTTATTCTTACCAAAGATTTGTTGAAGAATACGAAAAAGGTAATGTTTATGTGAGTAAACAATATATAAATAAAATTTTCGAACTTTTAGAACAAGGAGACGATGAAGAAATTCAAAGATTGATTGATGAAGGAAAAGCTGAAAGATATGATAGTAAAGATTTTAGAGAAGAATTTAAAGATGCGCTTGAGAAAGACCTTGAAATTCTTAAAAAGATAAAATCAATGTGGGAGAATATAAAAAGGGATCCAAAATTAGAAACACTACTAAAGAACTTAAAAACACATCCACTTCTTAAAGACAATAAACTAATTATATTTACAGAATCAAAAGAAACTGCAGAGTATCTAACCGAAAATATAAATAAAAAGTTTGTGGAAATAGCTCTTCTTTTCCATGGCAATTCCCCTGAAATAGTTCGGGATAAAGTAATAGAAAATTTTGATGCAAGAGCAAGAAATAAGAAAGATGATTATAAAATACTTATCTCAACTGAAGTTTTATCCGAAGGTGTGAACCTTCATCGGGCAAACATTGTAATAAATTATGATATCCCTTGGAACCCTACACGTTTAATACAGAGAGTAGGTAGAATTAACCGCATTGATACTCCTCATGATAGAATTTATACATTTAACTTCTTCCCCACAAGGCAATCAGACAATGAAATAGAATTAACCAATATTGCTCGTTCAAAAATAGAAGCTTTTTTAACACTGCTTGGTGGCGATGCATCAATTTTAACTGAAGGAGAGCCTGTGTCTTCCCATGAACTTTTTGATAAATTACTTTCCAAAAAAACACTTACTCAAGAAGAAACAGAAGAAAGTGAACTCAAGTATTTAAGGGTTATAGAAGATATTCGTGATAAAGATCCAGAACTTTTTGAAAAAATAAAACGACTTCCCAAAAAGGCTCGTTCTGCAAAGGCTTTTAACCAGTCTTTGAAAGATTTTGCTCAACCGAATTCTCTTCTTACATTCTTTAGAAAAGGGAAGCTGATGAAATTTTTTTTATCAAATAAAAAAACAAAAAAAACTGTTGAGCTTGACTTTCTTACTGCAGCAAAAATTTTAGAAAGTTCAATAAATGAACAGAGAGAAAAACTTCCTTTAGAAGATTACTATGAATTACTTGATAAAAATAAAACAGCATTTTTTAATGCGACTATTGAAGAAATTGTTGAAACTCGTCGTAAGGGTGGAGCTGATAGTGCAACTAAATTGCTTAAAATTCTAAAAGTAGTACAAAAAAATAGTAAACAATTAACAGAAGAGCAGGAAGAATACATCAAAAAAATTATAAATCAACTTGAGAAAGGAGCTTTACCAAAAAAGACAATTCAAAGAACACTAAAAGCAGTTGAGAAGCTTAAACTTAAAGAAATAAAAAATCCATTAAAAGTTATAGCTATCTTACGAAAAAAAATTTCTCCTCGCTTTCTTGAAAGTCATTATACAGAGTTTTCAGGAAAGATAGAAGGAAAAAGAGAGGTTATACTATCAATGTATCTTACAGAAAGTGAAAGATGAAAAAAATTGAAGAAATAAAAGAAACATTGATAAAGCTTAAACCTTTTTTGAAAGAGAAATATAAAGTTAAAGAAATCGGTATTTTTGGTTCTTATGTAAAAAATAAACAAAAAAAGGGAAGTGACCTTGATATACTAGTAGAATTTGAGGAAGTTCCATCTTTAATTGAATTCATTGAGATGGAAAATTTTCTTTCAGACAAACTCAAAATAAAAGTTGATCTTGTCATAAAAAAGGCTTTGAAACCTCATATCGGTAAAGTAATACTGAAAGAGGTAATTTATTTATGAAGCGAAAAATTACTGATTATTTGATAGACATATTAACCGAATGTAATTACCTTCTAAAAGAAAGCGAAAATTTAGATTATGAATCTTTTATAAACAATGAAAATTTAAAAAGAGCGTTTGTAAGAAGCCTTGAAATCATTGGAGAGGCATCTAAAAAGATTCCTAAATCTATTAAAGAAAAATATCCTCAAATTAAATGGAGAGAAGTAGCAGGGATGAGAGATAAATTAATTCACGAATACTTTGGTATTCTTTATGAGATTGTCTGGAAAACAGTTAAAAAAGAAATATTAATATTAAAAGAAACTGTTGAAAAAATTTTAAAAGATTACAAAGAAAATGAATAGAGAATTAGCAAAACGAATTGTAATTGAAACATTCGAAAGCGAGTTCAACAAAAATAAATTTATTATTTTCTTAAAAAATCTCCTTAAAGATTATGAAGAGAAAACATTTGTATATAAAGGCAACTATATTCCAGATGCATTTGAACAATATATAAGCTCATTTGAAAGAATAGGTAAATACACAGACGGGGAAAATGAAATTGATTTATTAATTGTAAAACTTAAAAGAGAAAGTTCTTTAATTCGTGCAAGGACTGCTCAAAGAAATTTTATTGCTTGGTATCTTAAAGGAAGTAGAGGTGGCAAATGGAAAGATGCTGCTCTTTGTGCATTTGTTTCTCCTGATTCAGAAGACTGGCGCTTTTCACTTATTAAAATAGATTATAAGATTGAGGAAACTCCTGCTGGAAAAATAAAAGTAAAAGAAGAGTTTACACCGGCAAAAAGGTGGTCTTTCCTTGTAGGTAATAATGAAAAAAGCCATACCGCACAAAGCAGATTTGTTCCTCTTCTTGAGAGAGATGAAAAACCAACACTTGAAGACCTTGAAGAAGCTTTTAATATTGAAACTGTAACAAAAGAATTCTTTGAAAAGTATAGAGAGCTATTCATAAGGACAAAACTTGAACTGGATAATATTATCCGAAAAGATTCAAAAGTTAAAAAAGAGTTTGAATCAAAGAACATAAACACGGTTGACTTTGCTAAAAAACTTCTTGGACAGATTGTATTCCTTTACTTCTTGCAGAAAAAAGGCTGGTTTGGTGTTGAAAAAGGAAAATCCTGGGGAACTGGTCCCAAAGATTTTATGAGAAGACTTTTCAATAAAGAATATGGAGATTATAAAAACTTCTTTAATGATATCTTAGAACCACTGTTTTATGAAGCATTAAGAACTGACAGAAGTTGGGCAGACCATTATTACAGCAGATTTAACTGTAAGATTCCCTTTTTAAATGGTGGCTTGTTTGATCCAATAAACAATTATGACTGGGTGAATACAGAGATAACAATTCCTGATGACCTCTTTTCCAACAATAGAAGAACAAAAGAAGGAGATATTGGAGATGGTATTTTGGATGTATTTGATAGATTTAATTTCACAGTAAACGAAGAAGAACCTCTTGAAAAAGAGGTTGCACTTGACCCAGAACTTCTTGGGAAAATTTATGAAAAACTCAATGCTATAAGACCTGATAACTTTAATGAATATGTTGAAGTTCTGAAATCTGGCAAAAGAGGTGATGAGGCAAAGTTTAACAAAGAGTACGGTGTTTATTACACACCAAGAGAAATAGTCCACTATATGTGTCAGGAAAGCTTAATAAACTATCTTGAAACTGAACTTAAAGGGAAATGTCCTCGTGAAGATATAGAAAAATTTGTAAAGTTTGCCGACACCATCCATGAGACAGAAGAGACAGCAATTGATAAAGAGAAAAAAGTTAAATCTGGCCAGCAGAAAACTACCAAATATGAAAGCCAGCTTCCTGATAGCATAAAGTCAAATGCAAAAGAAATAGATAGACTCCTTGCAGATATAAAAGTATGTGATCCTGCGGTAGGTTCTGGTGCTTTTCCAATAGGGATGATGCATGAAATTGTAAAACTAAGGAGATTACTTTCGTTATTTACAGGTGAGCAGAAAACAAATTATGAATTGAAACGCCACTGTATAGAAAACTCATTATATGGAGTGGATATAGATCCAGGAGCTGTTGAGATATGTAAACTCAGATTCTGGCTTTCATTGATTGTTGATGAGGAAGATATTCACCAGATAAAGCCATTGCCGAATCTTGACTATAAAGTTGTATATGGTGATTCGCTTTTAGGAGTTGAAAAAGATCTGTTTAATAATGAGGCATTCAGGAGGCTGGAGAAGTTAAAACCAAAATATTTTAACGAGACAAATCCGGCAAAAAAAGAAGAGATTAAAAAAGAGATAGATAAGCTCATTTTTGAGATCACAAAAGAACATAAAGTATTTGATTTTGAAGTCTATTTTTCAGAGGTTTTTCATCAGAAAGGTGGATTTGATGTAGTGATTGCAAATCCACCATATGGAATAATTTATGATAAATTATATAAGCAACAATTATTGAAAAATTACTCATCATTCAAACGAAATAATGATATTTACATAGCATTTTATGAATGTGGATTGAGGTTATTAAAAATGAATGGTATCTTAACTTACATCTCACCTAATACATGTTTGAATGGTGATTATTTTAAAGATTTTAGAACATTATTAACAGGTAAGACACTTATTAAAGAAATTTTTGATTTTAAAGAACTACATATTTTTGAAACTCCTACAGTCTTCGTATGCATCATTTGTTATCAAAAACAATCCAAGATTAAATTCCCTTATAAATATAAACTCAAAATTACTAAAAATTCACCGAATTTGTTTACGGTGCATAGTGTTACACTAAATGGTCCTACCTCAAATAGCTTAAGTCCTGAAAATAGTTTGTATTTAAAATTGATTAGTGAGGAAGATATCAGCTTAGCGGGAGACCTATTTTATATTAAAGATGTTGGATTCAATTACTGGACTAAGGGAAGAGGGAAAAAACGTGGGGAAGGTTCAATAGGACACCGTGTTTTTTATTCCGGTAAACAGAAAAATAAAAAGGATATACCTTTTTTAAAAGGCAGAGACATTTCTCCTTATCATATCAAAACACCAACAAATTTTCTCGTTCATGATTATCATAAGCACTTGAACCCTCATATAGATATCCTTAGATTTACTCCATCTTTTTTAGAACTAAAACCCAAAATTGTTTATCGTCAAACTGCAAACAAAATAATTGCTGCTCTAGATATAAACGGCTATTATTTAGATAAAACAGTTCATTTAATTGCTCCTAAGAATAATTCTTTTGGACTTGATATAAAATATGTATTAGGTTTACTTAATTCGTCTCTTCTTAACTATTTATATATCCATATTGCTCAAGAACGAGAAGGGAGAACATTTGCACAAGTTAAAACAACATATATTAAGAAACTCCCTATAAAAGTTTGTACTATAAAAAAACAGAAACCTATCATAGAGTTAGTTAACAAAATCCTTTCCCTCACTCAATCTAAAGACTATCTTGAAAACCCACAAAAACAGGCAAAAGTTAAAGAATACCAGCGTCAGATTGACCAGCTGGTTTATAAACTTTATGACCTGACAGAAGAAGAAATTAAAATCATAGAAGAGGAGATAAAATGAGAAGGTCTTTTGAAGTTGATGTAAATCCTGAAATTATCAAATGGGCAAGGAAAAGTGCAGGGTGGAGCATAGAGGAAATAGCAAGTAAACTCAAAACTTCTATAGAAAATTATAAGAGAATTGAATTAGGTATTAAGAAACCTACTTACAGACAATTAGAGCTTCTTTCTAAATATCTTAAACGCCCTTTATCTGTTTTCTTTTTGCCACGCCCCCCTCAAGAAGAACCAATTGCCTCATCTTTCAGGATATTACCCAAGGCAGAAAATCTCTATTCAAAAGAATTTCGTCTGGCTTTAAGAAAAGCCCGTTATTATCAATCAGTGGCAAAGGAATTGATGAGCGCTATAGGCTACGACATGAGTGCACCGATTAATAAATACACTTTGAGTAACTCTCCAAAAACGGCGGCTCAAAAGGAAAGAGAAGGTGCTGGAATCTCTATAGAAAAACAACTCAAATGGAAAAATGCTCATGAAGCCTTCAATAATTGGAGAAGAATAGTAGAGAAAGAAAATATACTTATTTTCCAGTTTAAATTTCCTTTAAAAGATGCCCGAGGTTTTTGCTTAATGGGCACCCCTCCCATTATAGTCATAAATTCAAGTGATAATATTCTTGCAAGGATTTTTACTTTATTTCATGAATACGCACACATATTACTCGGAATAAGTGAGGTATATACTGAAGAAATAATTACTGACAGAAGAGTTGAAGAATGGTGTAATTCGTTTGCTGCGGAATTTTTAATCCCAGGCAGTATTGTTAAAGAAGATTCAGATTTTAAGATTCTTACTCAATTAGAAGGAAATGTACTCGAAATCCTTGAAGAGCTTTCAAAGAAATATAAGGTTAGCAAAAAAGCAATTCTTGTGCGATTAAAAACACTTAATCTTATAAATTATAAGCAATACGAAACTTTTATTCAGGCTATTGAAGAAAGACCGATCGAAGAGAAAAAGTTTTTCTTTTTAAGTCCAGAAAAAAAATGCATTCAGGAAAAAGGAGAAAAATTTATATCTACTGTTCTTGAGAGTAAAGAAAGAGGCATTATCACGACTCACGAGGCTATAGAGTATCTATCCATTAAACTTAAGTATATGAATAGAATCGAAAACCTTCTTGCAGCTTAATGATTATCTATATTATAGATACAAGCTCTTTGATTAAAATTAAGGAACAATATCCTCGTCGGACTTTCCCAGGCGTATGGCAGAAATTGGAAGATTTGTGTAAAAACGGAAGATTAATTGCTCCATTTGAAGTTCTGAAAGAAATAGAGGAAGGGGATGACGAGCTGAATGTGTGGGCAAAGAGATTTAGAAATATTTTTATAAAACCAGATAAAAGACAAACAGAAATAGTAAAAGATATTCTTAGTAAACATCCATATCTTGCTAAGCCACAAAAAATAGGACCAAATGCAGATCCATGGATAATTGCTCTTGTTATACAGAAAAATGAGGAAGAGCAACAAAAACTTTTTCAAAATGTTTATATAGTAGTTACAGAGGAATCAAAAATAAAGGCTCAGAAAATACCAAGTGTTTGTAGAAATTATGGAATTGATTGTATTAATATTCTTGAGCTTTTTGAAAAGGAAGGATGGAAGTTTTAGCCAATTTAATTACAAATTTTATAAAAACGATTTTTTCCAGAATTAGAATTTGGTATAAGCAGAACATAGATATTCTGCGGATTCTTGATATCAGATTGCTTAAAAGTTTGAATGAAAAGTAAAATTAAAAACCGTGATGTATGTAAGAAAAGAAGAAAAAATTACAAATAAAGAATGTTAAAGAATGTTTAAAATTCCAAAAGTAAGAATACCTAAAAATTTATTTAAATCAACTGAAAAACAAATTTTTAAATATAAATAAGATTATAAAAGAAATAATCGTTATATATTTAGTAAACCAAATGAACCAAAAGATTTAAAAAGATATATAATCATTCCTAAAAGATTTTTCCTAAAAGCAGTAATTTGGTTTTAAAAGTATTAAAATATAAAATTAAATAAGATTTAATATTTTTAAATATGAAATATTTTTTAGATGCTTGTGAAGAACAAAAAATTCAAAAAAAAAGGCTATAAGGTTATCAATAATAATATAGATTTATAAAGACTTTACCTACTAAAAAGATTTTAAAGTTTTATTTAGTTATAAAAAATCTGTTTAAATGAAAAGATATAAAAAGTTATAAAAATTTTATAAATCTAAGTTATTTAAAGAAAAAAATTTTATTGCATCGATAATTTTTATCTCTTACTTTATCATATAAAACTTTTATCTTATCTTTACAAACGCAAAAATGAGATCGTCGATTACCAAAATTTTCTAGAAATTTTCTTTCTCCTTAACCTCAAATGAAATCTTGACACTCTTGTTTTTAAATTTTTTTAGAAAGTAATTCTTCAGCCATTTAAATTTTTAAAGCTTAACTCTACATATTAAATAACTCTACATTATTAAATATTTTATCTTTTTATTTTTTAAAGAGCTTCTTTTACTTTTTACATAGCTTACAATTTTTAAGTCAAATAATCTTAAATTTTTTCTTTTTCCAATTTTCTTTTTTATTATTTTTTATTAAATTAAAATTTTCATTTTATAAAAAAACAAAATTTTTAATTTTTTATTACCTTTTTATTGTTTCTATTTTTTCTTTTGTTTAAAGAAAAATTAAATTTTTTTAAACTTTTATTTTTTCTTTAACAGGCCTTTTAACAATTTTTAAAAATTGTATCCCAGCTAAAGTACCATAAATCATATTCCAAATCTAAATCATTAAAATTTTTACACCTTAGGCTAAAAGATTAAAAACTTTTCCTTATAGAATTAACTTTTTTATACTTTTCATGTTGTTTTAGTTTTAATTTAATAACCTCTTTTAAAAATAATTTCCTTCTTTTCAGAAATAAAAAGTTAAACAAATATTTTTAATATCTTTTCAGCAATATCTTGAGTAATTTTTATTTGGATAATATTGACAAAACTTTAAAATTTTTACTACTTCTTCCTATTAAATTTATCTATAATTACTTTTATAACCTTATTCAAATTTTTTGAAATTTATTTTATTTCTTAAAAATATTAAAGTTATCTAAAAAAGAATCTTACTGTTTCAATAGCTTTGTCATATTCTTTATCATATATAACTTTTATTTTGTTGCCACATTTTGCCAAAATTACATCCTCAGTCACTATAAGCTCGCAAACCTCTTTTTCTTTTTCATCAACCACCAAGGGTAATTCTGCCTCTTTCTTTTCCTTTAAAATCTCTTTTAGTTCTTTTAAATCTTCTTCTTTTAAGTCTTCTATGTCTTTGTATTCAATATCTTCTCTCTTCAGATTCTCTAAGCTTTTCTTAATCTTTTCACAAACCTTACATCCTTTTTTAGATTCATAAATTTTCATTATTTTTACCTCCTGCAATTTTTTATATTATAGTATTTATAGCTATGGATAAACAAAAAGCATTACTTACACAAAGTAAGGTCCAGAGGGACAAGGACCCCATTTCATTTAGGCTTAAAAGCCTCTTAAGGAGTCCGTCCCTCTGTCCCTCTAACCCCAATAAGTTGGTTGGACTTAAAAGCCCCTGCAAATAAGGAGGATGGTGTAGAGGGAGGTGATAACCATGTTCTACATAGGCATCGATATCTCCAAAAACTCCTTTAACTTCTGCATTATTAACAATTTCTCTAAAATACTCAAACAAGGTTCTATCCCTCAATCCTCTGAGGGATTTAACAACTTCCTTGACA
>Ga0190337_1000067_pt1 | contig 18602 bp, 21 predicted proteins | sample 4872041011_MG_FD_161677 | JGI IMG/M metagenome (GOLD analysis project Ga0190337, IMG submission 161677) | Hydrothermal vent sediment bacterial communities from Southern Trench, Guaymas Basin, Mexico - 4872-04-10-11_MG | ecosystem: Environmental > Aquatic > Marine > Hydrothermal vents > Sediment ...
AAAGAGGTAAAATACTGATAAAAAGTGGTTTAGTAAACCCAATTTGTAATCAAATAATTAATGTGGAATAATGGGAAGGTAAAATTTTAAAAATACTTATCACACAATCTGACGGTAAAACGTTCCCACGTGCAAACGTTCCAAAAGCAGTTATGGAAGCCACTTTTAATTGGGCTTATACGCCTAGTTTTGAAACTAGAGATTTAAGAAATCTTCTAAGGTTTAGAATGGCTCTTGACAGGAGGTTGCTGTGAACAGCATACTTACTAAACCTATTGAGGAAATAAGTTTTGATGATGTTGTTGAATTCTGCCAGCAGGGTATTAAGGAAGGGGGAATTTTGGATTATAAACAGAAGTTTCCCAAAGAATTAGAAAAGTCCATTTGTGCATTTGCCAATTCCTACGGTGGAATAATAATCGTTGGTGTTAGAACAGACGATGGGAAGCCTGTGCCTCCCTATGAAGGTGTTCCTTACAAAAAAGGATTAGAAGAAACAGTTTGGCAAATAATCACAACCAAGATCTGGCCTCCTATATTTCCACAAATCCGTGTATGTCCCCCTAAAAATGGCAGAACTTTTATTGTGATAAGGGTCCCTCAAAGTGAGGTCACACCTCATGCTGTATTGAATAAGTGGGTGTATGTCCGAGTTGGCAATATGACTGATATTGCAACCACAGAGAAGATAGAATGGTTGAGGAATAGAAGAGAAAAAAGTGAGCAATTTAGGAAAATGTTATGTAGAAGAGCAGACGACAGATTTACCAATATTTTCAAAGATTATCTATCTGACTTACTGGATTTTAAAATTTCATCTATCCCCCTTTACCCACAAAGGCCATTTGTAAAGGTGGAGAAAATTGAGGAAATTGCTGACACACATCATACAAAAGATGGTATAAGCATTAAATTTAGATATCAGCCTGATTCTACTTATCCTAAAAATTTTCCTGGGGAAAAATCCCTTGGAAACGTTTTGACATGGCTATTTCTGGACTGCAGGAGCATATTGATCCTGACTTTCCGGATTGGAAAGCTGAATATAGGAGAGTCCAAGACGGTATAGTTTTTTGGTATATTGACCATGAGTATGTGTTTACTGAACTCAATTGTTTTGGCCTTTATTACTGGAGGAGTCTCCGTGATAAAAAAATTGGTTATTTTGGGCCAGTTAAAGTGGATTTTTTGTTAAAGGGTATAATGGGGATTAAGTTTTGGGCTATTTCAAAAGAAAAGGATTCTATAAAGCATGGTGAAAAGAAAAATAAAATAAAAGATGACATTGCAATAAGCTATATTAAAAATACATATGAGCTTGGCGAAGACAAAGCAATTTTAGAACTAGCAAAGAAGGTATATTGGGCATGTGGTTTTGTCCTTCCTGAGGAAGTCCTTGATGAGTGTGAGGTTAAGGAATAGAATTGGCCTGAATTCCTTCAATTGGTTTTAATATTGATTAGCAACTCAGTACGGTATAGATCGTTTATTAATAGCTGCACAGATAGGTTGGTAGTGCTTTTGATTGTTGTTTAAAATATCTGCACTGTCGGGTGCTACAACTGCCAAGATGGCATCACCACAATACCAGCAATCTTTTCTATTGGGTTCTTTGTTGCTGAATTTTCTTCCTCCATAGGGCAGTAACCTGAGTATTCCTTTTAGGCTCCTCCTTCTCCTCAATGTTTCTTCATCCAGATTACCGGCAGGCATCAGTTCAAGCTGATTTAGGATTTTTTGAAATTCTATTCGATGTTCCCTAAAAAATTGCTTTATTTTGCATTCAAATTTGGATTTTGCACAGTCCCTAGGGTCATTGAAGAAAAGTCCTTCCCTTTCATAAGCTTCCCTCATATCTGGGAAACAATTCATTGGATTAAGAATTTCATCTGCCATCTTATCTATGTTTGTCCAAACTAATTTAATGGCAAGCCTCAGATAACTTTTACTTTTTCTTCTTCTATACTCATCAATAGGAATATCCCCATATTCATTAATGATATCTTTAGGTGTTACATTTTTTATCTCATCAGAAAAATTTGCTAGTGTTTCCAAAATTGTGCTTAAACGGTTTTTGTGAAGAGTTGAAGAAAGTTTACTAATTGCCCTAGTAACCTCGGCCCATGAATCCTTGCTAGCTATTAGATTATGCAGATAAACTAAGTATTGTAAAACACCTCTTTTTATCTCCATTTTTACATATTGTGCAGTTATCTTTTTGTCGTATTGCCGGCAGATATTTTTAATCCTTTCCTTTGTCTCTGGTTTTAGGCTATAATCCACTACTGCAGTAGTTTCCAAAAATATAATTTTATCAGGCATTATTTAAATTTTTAGGTTAACTTCCTCAAAGAGGCCTGGTTTAAATTCTTTATCTAATGCATGTAGGCATCTTTCATAAGTTTGATCAGACATAATAGGGCCTTGTCTTAAAGTTTTTACAACATATCTCAATGTGGTAATTTCCTCACGTGTATAAGGCTCTCCTTTCTTATTTTTAATCCCTACCTGAATTGCAGTAATAATGTCTTCAAAATTATGATTTATATTGAAAAGCATTGCTAGATATGAAACTTTATTTAAATAATGGACAAAGCGTAACATTGCATCCTCTCTTCTAATTTCATCCTCATATTCTTCTAAGGCTAATTCAAGTTGTTTTCGGCATTGATCTAAGATTTCTATCATTTTTACAAGGTAGCTATCCCTTGTATAAAGAGATTCAGGTGGTGTAGGTTGAACAGCCTGTCTTTGAACCAATTCCTCTGAAGTTAAAGTTTGGCCTACAACAGAGGCCACCTGCTTTGACACTTTATCGGCAATTAAATCAGAAAGCCTTTCTATATCTCTTTCTATATCTAAAGGCGCAGATGATGAAGTTATTACTTCATCCTCTCTTTTAATTGAAATTACTTCTCCCATTTTTTATCCCCTCTAAAAAAGATTTAAGATAGTTTTCTTTATTTCACGCTCTGTAGATAGTATAAATTCATCGCATTTAAGGGCATCTAATGGTACTGGATTTAAGGTAAAGCGGTCAATATCTATTAACAAACATTTGTCAACAAACCAAGGTGTTTCTATCTTCGTTCGGTATGGTGTGAATACCTCAATATTCAGCTCCCGACTAAGGGCAGATAGAGCTACATTATAACCCATGTCCTTACCATGTACCGTAAATTTTAGAGTCAATCCCCTGGGCTCTTTGCCAAATAATTTTAGCTTTTCTTCTTTTAAATCTACCATACCTGTTTGCGATACTAGAGAAAATGCCTCACTTATCTCCTTTACCGGGTAGATATAGTGAAATCTATTTCCAACACGTGTAAAAGAGTCTATTTCTAAGTATTTGCAAATATTTTGGATAGCATCACTAGTGAATTCCACATAGGTATTCAGTCTTCTAGGATAATCCTGGGTTGTATCTGCCTTGTTTGGGCTAAATCCCAGGCCAATCGGTGTTTCATCCTTACTAAGTGTAAGTCTGGCCTTTGACGTATCTACCTCATCTAACTTAATGTTTGGCCACTTTAAACTTAATTCCCTCCAAATCTTGCCACAGTTATCCCAGTACAAGTATCCATGGGTATACCTGATTTCGAAAATAACCCTTTCCAGAACCAATTTGTCTATGTCTATCGTTTGCCCCTCCTTAGCTTTTAAAAATTTATACCATAATTTTTTAAAATATTCCACTATATATTTAATTACCTAAATTTTCACCCATTTTTATACACTACATCTAAATAATCAAAAAATTTATATAACTTTTTCTCCAATAATACAGTAGTCTGCCATGAAAAGCCTGATTTTATGTCTTTAAGGTAAATTTTATATCCCTTTTTTAATTTTTCCAATAATTCAAGCGCAGAAAAACCAAATTTCTTTTTATTAAGATAATATTCAAGAAGGGACAAAATTGCATATGAAAGGTAACATACTCTTAAATGCCCTTCTATGTATTCCTTTCTCCACACTCTTATAGGTCTTAGGGACAAAATACCTTTTAGCTTTTTAAAAGCTCTTTCTATTATATCTTTCTCATAATATTTCCTTACCACTTCTTTTGAAGAAAGTTCTGTATTGTGGTAAATAAATGAATAACCTACATACCTTCCTTCATCTTTGCAACCTCCTTTGTCATAAATAATTTCCCTCCTTATTACCTCTAAATGAGGGTTATACACTGCTATTAACTTCCCTTCTAAATAGGGAAATTCTTTAATATAGACAGATGTGTTTTTTAGACTTATCCTGTTTTCTGGACTATAAATGTCTTCTCTTTTAATTTTCTCTAAATACTTCTTTTGAAGTCCCTTTGTCTTTTTTAATCCGCTTATTATCTCCATCTGAGCCCTTAATACCTCTTTGATATTTTCCTCTGAACCCATCTCCCTATCAATTATCAAAGCCTTAAAACCCCTTTGAGAAAGATTTACAAATAAATCCTTAAATATCATCAGATTTGAAATATTACCAGGATAAGTCTTCATCATAATCGGAAATCCATGTTTTTCAGTAACACCTAAACCTATTTGTATAAGTCTTCGGTATTTCCCATTCTTCCCCCTCCTTGGTTCTTCATCTACTGTGTTACCCTCAAAATATGTATCTGTTATGTCTATTATTACTGAAAATTTATCTCTTTCATAAAGGTTTAACTTTAAAAATATTTTCTCTTCTACATTAGAAAAATCCATTTCGCTAAGTTCCCTAAGAGTTTCATATAACTTCATCGTGGAAATATCCTGTAGACCTAAAATTATAGGAATCTCTGTATCATAAAACCACCCCTCAAGCTTCCTTATACTTGGCCTCTCAAGTAAATGAGAATAAACAAAAGCAAGAATATATTTACCTTCCTCCTCTTTAAACAATCCCTCTAACTCAAGAATCTTTGCAATTTTATCAATTATCAATACATCCGCATATCTCTTTACTGCCTCTACTCTTACATCTTTTGTGTTTACCCTCCTACATACCTCCCCTCCTATTTCCTTCCCTATATATTTTATTACCCTCTGAACAACTTTTCCTCCCACCCGCTTATTTTCTACTAAGGCAAGATAAGTATTGCTACCTTTCTTTATCCTTCTTATAAAACTCATTATAGTGTATAAATTATACACTATAAAGAATGAAAAGTCAACAAAAGATTTGAAATTTAGAGATTTTTAATGTAGTGAGAAAAGTTAGGCAAAATTTAGGTAATTAAGTTATAAGCTGTCCTGCAAGATGCCACTTTTTGTCAAAGAAAAAGACTTTCTTTTTTGCTAGCTTAAGGCCATAAATCTTATGGCCACTATGCCGATATAAAGCAGGGGCAGGGCACTTTAGCCTCTTCTCTGCATCCCTCAGCATATCAAAGTGCTCTCTCTTTCTTTTAAGGGAGCTAAGAAGCCTTATTGCCTCTTCACTTACGGTTTTCTTTTAGAGCAATCACGGATTTTGGGCATTATTTTTGCTTTACATCTTTTCTTCTTAATGGTATATTAAAATCAATGAAAAGCAAATTTTGGTGTTTTTTAACCATAGGTTTAGTAATAAATTTAGTAGTGATAATAGGAATTTACATATATACACGAAGACCTAACTCCCCTCATTTAAGATTGAGTTCCTTTTCTCACCTGAAGAAGGTTTGTTACACTGAGGTTAAAAATGGCGCCAAATCTTGGGAATTAGTCGCTGAACAAGTGAACATGCCCCAAGGACAAAAGGTAATTTTAAAAACTATAAAAACTACTTTTTTTTCAGAAAATAATTCACCTATTTATCTCACTGCGGATCAAGGTGAAATAGATTTAAATACCAAGGATATAAAATTAGAAGGTAATGTCCGCATCTGGCAGAAAGATGGGTATGTGTTTATTACCTCTCATCTTGATTATAAAAACCACCAAAATCTTCTTTTTACTGATGCTCCAGTAAAGATTAAAGGAAATAATATCTTAGTCATAGCTAAAGGGATGCAGTATTTCATAAAAGAAAATAAGTTTGTTTTATGTCAAAAAGTAAAGACGACATTTATTACTTCAAATGATAGCTAAACTGGTTAAAATTATTTTAGGATTGATAATTATTACTTCTACCTTCTGTTGGGCAGAAGTTAAACCATTGTATATTCAAGCAGATACTATGGAGGCCTTTCAAAATCAAAATTTAGTGGTTTTTAAAGGTAATGTGAAAGCCAGCCAAAATGGTGTAAAACTTTATGCAGACTTGATGAAGGTTTTTTATACAAAATCCCAAAAATCCAATTCTCAGAAAGATTTTGGTAAAGTAGTTGAGCGGGTGGAAGCGGAGGGACATGTGGTTATAATACAAGAGGATAGAAAGGCATTAGGAGAAAAAGCTGTTTTTTACCGCTTCCCAGAAGAAAAAATAATTCTTACTGGAAATGCCCGAATAGAAGACCTAAAAAACTTGATTTTAGGAGAAGAAATCACTATTTTATTAAAAGAAAAGAAAATGGTAATAAAAGGAACACCTGTAAAAGCAACAATTTACCCCAGAACTTTTCAACAATGAACATGAAGCATGTTTTAAGAGTAAACAATTTGACCAAGACATATCATGGAAAAAGAATAGTTGATAATCTATCTCTTTCGGTTCAATCAGGAGAAATTGTAGGCCTATTAGGACCTAATGGTGCGGGAAAGACTACTACTTTTTATATGATTATTGGTATTATTAATCCAGAGAAAGGAAAGGTTTATTTGGATGATGAAGATATTACTTCCCAGCCTATGTATATTAGAGCCAGAAAAGGGCTAAATTATCTCCCGCAAGAGGCCTCTGTGTTTCGCAAAATGAGTGTTGAGGAAAACATTCTGGCTATTTTAGAAACATTGGGTATCTCACCTGAACAAATGAAGGAAAAACTACAAAGTTTATTAAAAGAACTCTGCCTTGAGCCACTAGCCAAAAACCGGGCTTCTACCCTTTCAGGGGGTGAAAGAAGACGTTTGGAGATCACGAGAGCACTGGTTACCTCACCTATTTTTATGATTTTGGATGAACCATTTGCTGGTATTGACCCTATTGCGGTTAGTGAAATTAAAGAAATCGTTTGTCGCCTTAAAAGTCAAAATATAGGCATTCTTATTTCTGACCATAATGTTAGAGAGACATTAAGAATTTGCGACCGGGCATATATTTTAAATAAAGGTAAAATATTAGAGGCTGGGACTCCACTTGAAATTGCAAATAGTGCTTTAGCAAAAGAGTTTTATTTGGGAGCAGATTTTACTCTTTAAAAGAGGTTTTTATGGAACTTAAACAACAACTTCACCTTTCTCAACAGTTAATAATCACACCTCAATTGCAACAGGCCATTAAGCTCTTACAATTATCTCGATTAGAGTTGCTAAATACCATTAAAAATGAGATAGAGACTAATCCTGTTTTAGAAGATGACAGTTTCCAAACAATAGAATCCGAGGGTAAAAAGGAAGAAGAGGAAGAGAAAGAAGAATTTTTAAGGTATTTTTGGGAACAGTATGCCCAAGATTCATATTTAAAAGAAAGAGGATTGCAAGAGAGAGAAGAGCATGAAGATACCTTTTTGGAAAATATCAGTGTTAAGTCTTCCTCTCTTGATGAGCATCTCCTATGGCAATTGCGATTCGCAGAGATGACTCAAAAGGAAAAACAAATTGCCCAATTTATTATAGGCAACCTTAATGGAGATGGCTATTTGGTAAATCCTTTAGAAGAAATTGCCAATCAAACTAAGGTTGATCTCCAGGAAGTAGAGAGAGTATTACAAAAAATTCAGGAATTTGACCCTCCAGGGATAGCCGCTAGAGATTTAAAGGAGTGTTTATTATTACAACTGAAATATTTTAAGGTCAAAAATCCTTTAGTAAAAACCATAATAACTGATTATCTTCATTTTTTGGAAAAGAAGGATTTAAAAGGTATTGCCAATCACCTCAAAGTCCCTATAGAGAAAATAAGAGAGGCCGTTGAAATTATTCTACAATTAGAGCCCAAGCCAGGTAGACAGTATAGTGATGAAACAGTGATCTATATAATCCCAGACCTTTATGTTTACCGCGTAGAAGATAATTTTGTGATTGCCTTAAACGAAGAAGGATTTCCTAATTTGCGTATTAACAACTATTATGTGAAGCTAATGAATCAAAATGACCTCCCTTTAAAGGCCAGAGAATTTATTCATGAGAAGCTCAAGTCTGCCACTTGGTTGATAAAAAGCCTTTATCAACGCCAAAGAACACTATACAGAGTAGCCACAAGCATTTTTGAATTTCAGAGGCCTTTTCTAGAAAAAGGTGTTGGGTATCTACGTCCTTTAGTTTTGAAAGATGTAGCTAGAGCTCTCGGATTGCATGAATCTACAGTAAGTAGAGTTACTACCAATAAATATGTCCAAACTCCTCATGGTCTTTTTGAGTTAAAGTTTTTCTTTAATTCTGGAATTAGTGCTGTTTCTGGTGACGTATTAGCTGCAGAAAGTATAAAGGCAAAAATTAGAGAAATCATTGCCTCAGAAGATCCTTCAAAACCGTATAGTGACCAAAAGATCGCAAGTTTTTTAAGAAAAGAAGGTATTAATATCGCACGACGGACAGTAGCTAAATATAGGGAGGCTATTGGCATTTTACCATCTAATCAAAGAAAATGTTTACTTTAAGGAGGCAGTTATGCAAATTTCGGTGACCTTTCGGAATATTAGTTCTTCAGAGAGTATTAAAAACTATGCTGAGAAAAAAATAAAACGTTTAGAAAGATTTTTAAAAACCAACAATTTAGAAGCAAATTTAGTAGTAGCAGTAGAAAAGTTTAGACATATTTCTGAATTGAGTTTATGGGTGGATGGGGAAAAACTTTATGGTAAAGAAGAAGCTGAGGATATATATGCCGCTATTGATACCGTAGTAGACAAAATTGAAAGGCAGATTAGCAAACTTAAAGACAAACGAGCAAGGAAGATAGCCGAATCAGGTTCCTCTCTCGGCGAAGAAAGTGAAGAAATAGCTCCAAAAATTATTAATACCGACCGTTTTCACCCAAAACCCATGGATGTGGAAGAGGCTTTAAATCAGTTACAGCTTTCTAATGAAGATATTTTGGTGTTTTTAAATACAGAGACCAATGCTGTATGTGTGCTCCACAAAATGAAAGACGGAAATTATGAGTTGATTGAGGCTAGTGTTTGATAATGTTTAATACCGCAAAATTTGAACAGGAAAGGTAAATAGTTTGACGGTGAATAATGTTTAAAGGCAATTTACCTTAACTTTATTCAATGTCTTTATCTAAATTAATTGTGGTTACAGGAACATCTGGGTCAGGGAAGACCACCGCTTTAAAAACCTTTGAAGATCTAGGTTTTTTTTGTGTAGATAACCTGCCTCCTTCTCTTTTACCAAAGTTTCTGGAATTAGCTCAAAATAGCCAGGCAGAAAAAATTGCGTTAGGAATAGACATCAGGGAAAGAGAGTTTACTAGCCAAGGGGAACCAATTTTTCAGAATATCTTTCAACTAGGAAGTAATGTGGATATTTTATTCCTAGATGCCCAAGATGAAGTTTTGATTAGACGTTTCAAAGAAACACGGCGAAAACACCCGCTTACTCAAAAAGGAAAAGGTCTTAAGGAAAGTATTGGTGAAGAAAGGGTGTATTTAGAAGAGATAAGAAAAACAGCTACTCAAATTATTGATACCACCTTTTTCAATGTGCACGATTTAAAAAGATGGATAGAGGCTAGATATGCTCAAAATGCGTTAAGGCATATAAATATCCATGTAATTTCTTTTAGCTTTAAATTTGGGATTCCCTTAGAAGCAGATCTGGTCTTTGACGTAAGATTCTTACCTAATCCTTATTTTGTTTCTGAATTAAAAGAATTAAATGGACGCCATAATCAAGTAAAAATATTTATGGAAAAGAGTAAAGAGCTAAAAATATTTATGGAGAAATTGCTAGACTTACTCAGATTTCTTATGCCTCTTTATAAACAAGAAGGAAAACATTACCTTAATATCGCTATTGGATGTACAGGAGGAAAACATCGTTCTGTGTTTGTGGCAGAGAAATTAATAGAGACATTAAAACAGGAGTTTAATAAAGAATTCTACATTTCTTTATTACATAGAGACATTGAAAGGGAGTAAAATGGTAGGAATTGTTTTGGTAACCCATTGTAATTTAGGAAAGGCATTGATAGAAGCAGCTCACTTTATTAGTGGTAACTTGAAGAATATTAAGGCAGTGAGTATAACGGATGAACCCCCTGAGGCGTTACGCAGGGCGATAACTAAAGCTCTCCAAGAGGTAGATGAAGGGGATGGTGTATTAATTTTGACAGATATGTTTGGAGGAACTCCTTCTAATTTAAGTTTTTCTTTCTTAGAGCCAGGAAAAATAGAAGTGGTTACTGGAGTAAATCTGCCTATGTTTCTTAGCGCCATAAACAAGCAGGATGATGATTTGAAGACCTTAGCTACATATGTCAAAAAAAAGGCTATAACTTCCATTGTGCAAGGAAGTGAGGAATTGGGTTAATAATGTGGCTGGTATTCCCAGCCAATGAAAGAGATATAGAGACCATTTATGAAATAGAGAAAAGCTGTTTTTCTAGGCCATGGAGCAAGGTATCTTTTTATGAAGAATTAAAACACTATTATAGCTATCTATGGATAGCAAAGAATATTTCTACAAAGGAAATAGCTGGTTTTATTTGTTTCTGGCTTATATGGGATGAAATGCATATTTTAAATATTGCGGTTAAACCAGAATTTCAGGGAAGAGGGATAGGTAGTCTGTTATTGAATAATGCCATCAGTTTGGCCCTAAAGAAAGGGGTAGAATGGGTGCGGCTAGAAGTAAGGCCATCTAACTTAAAGGCGATTTCTTTTTATAAAAAGTTTGGGTTTAAAGAGATAGGCAGACGGCGACATTATTATTTTGATACTGGTGAAGATGCCATTATCATGGAATTAAAAATAAAGGAGGTCAAAAATGGGAGTAAAAATAGGTATTAATGGTTTTGGACGGATTGGGAGGTATTTATTGAGAGTTATTCATAACCAAAAAATGGACGTAGACGTGGTAGCCGTTAATGCTAGGGCTAGCACAGAAATGTATGCCCATTTACTTAAATATGACTCTGTCCATGGGAAGTTTCCAGGAGAAGTGGCTGTGAATGGAGATAATATAATAGTAGATGGCAAAGAAATAAAAATGCTTCGCATCACCGATGATTTATCCAAGATACCTTGGGGAGAGTTGGGCGTAGACATTGTGATGGAAACAACTGGAAAATTTAGGGACAAAGAGAGTTGTTTAAAACATATAAAAGCCGGGGCTAAAAAGGTGATTATTAGTGCACCTGGTAAGGGAGTGGATGTGACTATAGTTATGGGAGTGAATGAAGAATGCTATGACCCTAAAAATCATCATATTATTTCTAATGCCTCTTGCACTACTAACTGTCTTGCCCCAGTGGTAAAGGTGTTACACGATAATTTTAAAATAAAGAGGGGATTAATGACCACTGTTCATTCCTATACCATGGATCAGCGTTTATTAGATGGTTCTCATAAAAAGGATTTTCGTCGGGCCAGAGCAGCCGCTGTTTCTATGGTGCCTACCACTACAGGAGCAGCGATTGCCGTTACCAAAGTGATTCCTGAATTGGAAGGAAAATTAGATGGAATAGCCATCCGGGTGCCTACACCCAATGAGTCTATTGTAGACTTAGTAGCGGAGTTAGAGGCAAATGTGAGCAAAGAACAAGTAAATGAGGTATTCAAAAAAGCAGCTGAAGGAAAATTAAAGGGAATTTTGGCCTATAGCGAAGAACCTTTAGTTTCAGTAGATTATATAGGCAATCCTCATTCTGCCGTGGTAGATGGTCTTTTGACCAACGTTATTGATGAAAATTTAGTTAAAGTATTTGCCTGGTATGACAATGAAGCTGGATTTGCTTATAGGATGATGGATTTAGCTATGTATGTGGCAGAGAGAATGTAAAGGAGGTTCGCATGCTTTATATCAATGAAATTGATATTGCTAAAAAACGGCTTTTTATTCGGGTAGATTGTAATGTTCCTTTAGATAAAAATCTCAATATCACTGATGATACTCGTATTAGGCGGATTTTACCTACCATAAACTACGCCTTGGATGAAGATGCGATGATTATTCTGGCTTCTCACCTAGATCGCCCCAAGGGCAAAAGAGTGCCTGAAATGAGTCTTGCACCAGTAGTGAGGCGTTTGCGTCGACTATTGCATAAGGAGGTGACTTTAGCCCCTGATTGTGTGGGAGATGAAGTTGAAAAAATGGCGGAAGAAATGAAACCAGGTGATATAATTTTTTTGGAAAATCTCCGTTTCCATCCTGGAGAAACAGCCAACGACCCTGAATTTGCTAGGGAACTAGCTAACTTAACCGATATTTATATAAACGATGCCTTTGCTGTTTGTCACCGGGCTCATGCCTCTGTAGTAGGAGTGCCTAAGTATACTAAAACATGTGCTGCTGGTTTTCTTTTAAAGGATGAATTGACTTATTTCCATCGGGCCTTGGAAGCTCCTGCCCGCCCTTTGGTAGCAGTAATTGGAGGGAGTAAGGTCTCTTCTAAATTAATCGCCTTAGAAAATTTGCTAAACAGAGTAGATAAACTTATTATTGGTGGGGCTATGGCCAATACCTTCTTAAAAGCATTCGGATATAATGTAGGAAACTCATTTGTAGAAAATGAGCTTTTAGATACAGCTAAAAAATTAGCAAAAAAGGCCAAACATAATAGTGTTAAATTATACCTTCCAGTAGATTGTGTAGTAGCTGAAGCAATGGAACCCCATGCTGAAACAAAAATTGTGCCTGTTCAGGAAGTGCCTCCTAAGTGGTATATTTTGGATATTGGGCCAGCTACTACTGCTTTATTTAAGGAGGCCTTGCAAAATGCCAGGACAATTATTTGGAATGGTCCTATGGGGGCATTTGAGATGGATGCCTTTAGTCGTGGGACAATGGCTATGGTAAGTAATATTGCTGATACTTATGCCTTGACAATTGTTGGTGGAGGGGATACAGATGTAGCTATTTATAAAGCTGGAGCTGCTGATAGATTTTCATACATCTCTACAGGAGGTGGAGCATTTGTGGAACTATTGGAAGGAAAAACCCTTCCTGGTGTGGCAGCTTTAGAAGAGTGTGCTAAAAGGATTAAACATGAGTAGAACACCTCTCATTGCCGGTAACTGGAAAATGTATAAAACCATACCTGAGGCATTGGCCTTGGTTAAAGCCCTTTTGCCGCATTTGCCCAAAGATAGAGAAGTGGCAGTAGCCCCTCCTTTTACTGCCCTTTATTCAGTAGCATCTTGTATAAAAGGCACAGCATTAAAATTAGCCGCCCAAAATGTATTTTGGGAAAGAGAAGGTGCTTACACCGGAGAAATTTCTCCGCTAATGCTTAAAGATGTAGGCTGTGAATATGTAATTATTGGGCATTCTGAAAGACGTCAATATTTTGGAGAAGTAGATAAAACAGTCGCTAAAAAGGTAAATAGCGTTTTGGAAGAAGGACTTAAACCTATTTTATGTGTAGGAGAAAGATTGGAGGAAAGAGAAAAAGGGGAAACATTTGAAATAGTGAAAAAACAATTAATAGGAGGTTTAGGAAATATTCAAGAAATACAAAAAATAGTGATTGCCTATGAACCTGTATGGGCCATTGGGACAGGAAAGACAGCCTCTCCTGCCCAGGCCCAGGAAGTTCATAAATACCTTCGGCATTTAGTGGAAGAAAAATGGGGGAGAGAAAATTCTGAAAAAATAAGGATTCTTTATGGAGGAAGTGTGAAGCCTGAAAATATTGATGAATTGATGCAAGAAGAGGATATTGATGGAGCTTTAGTAGGGGGAGCCAGCTTGAAGGCTGAGACCTTTGTTAAAATAATGAATTATGGAGTAACGTAAAATGTTCACTTTTATGGTTATTTTACATGTAATAATTTGTTTAGCCTTAATCTTTATCATTTTACTACAAAGGGGCCGGGGGGCAGAGATGGGAGCAGCCTTTGGAGGAGCCAGTCAGACTCTGTTTGGCCCTGGGGGTTCCCTAAATTTATTGAATAAAGTTACTACTGTCTTAGCAATCCTTTTCTTTCTGACTTCCATTTCATTGACATATATGGCATCCCATAAGAAAGTGGAAACGGAAATAAAAAAAGCACCTGTAACTACTACTGAAAAACAAATACCCCAAAATACCAAGCAAAGTCCATTACCAAAGGGCTTGACGGAGAAAAATAAATCAGATAAAAAATAATTAAGGCCGAAGTGGTGGAATTGGCAGACACGCTGTCTTGAGGGGGCAGTGGACGTTGAGTCCGTGCGGGTTCGAGTCCCGCCTTCGGCACCAAAAATGCTACTTTTTCCTAAAATTTTCTGGATTTATGTTATATTTTTCTAAAAGTTTATAAAGGTCTGCCCTATATTTTCCAGCTAACTTAGCTGCTTGTGTCACATTTCCTTGTGTAAGTTCCATAAGTTGAATAATATATCTCTTTTCAAATTCAACTTTTGCTTTTTTTAGTGGTTTCAAAATACTTTCTTTTATTGCCTGTGTTGGGAAGATCAAATCTCCACTAATTATATCCTGTGTGGACATAGCCACTGCACATTCTATAACATTTTCTAACTCTCTAACATTGCCCGGCCAGGAATAAAGCATCATTTTTTTGAGTGCATCTGGTGAAAAACCCTTTATTTCCTTTTTCATCTTCTCTGAAAATTTTCTTAAGAAGTAATCTGCTAAAAGAGGGATGTCTTCTTTCCTTTCCCTTAAAGGAGGTAACTTGAAAGGAATGACATGAATACGATAGAAAAGGTCATTGCGAAAATTACCTTTCTTCACTTCTTTTTCAAGGTCTTTGTTTGAAGCAGCTATTATCCTTACATTTACCTTTGTGGTTTTTTCTGAACCTATGGGATAAAATTCCTTTTCTTCTATCACTCGTAACAATTTTGCCTGCATTGATAAAGGAATTTCTGATATTTCATCCAAGAGGATAGAACCACCGTCAGCTTGAGCAAAAAGTCCTTTTTTGGTGTAAAAAGCACCTGTAAATGCCCCTTTTTTAAAACCAAATAATTCACTTTCTAATAATGTCTCAGGGATAGTTGCACAGTTTATAGCCACAAATGGCCCATTTTTTCTTGTACTTGCTAAATGTAATGCCTTAGCAATCAATTCCTTTCCTGTCCCACTTTCTCCTTGAATATAAACATTAGAATCTGTTTCTGCTGCCCGTGATACTAACTCCAGCACTTTTTTCATCTTTTCGCTTTCACCGATGATATTTTCAAACTTATATCTTTCTCTTACAATACCTCTAAGTCTTTTTACTTCTTTTGAAAGTCGGTACTTTTCAATCCCATTTTTTATCTGTAAAAGAAGTTCACGATGTTCAAAAGGCTTAGTCAAGTAACTATAAGCTCCTTTTCTCATAGCCTCTACAGCACTTTCAATCGTGCCATAGGCAGTAAGAATAATTACAGGCATCTCTGAATTGATTTGACGCAGATCTTCCATAAGTTCAATTCCATTCTGTTTGGTAAGCTTAAGGTCAACTATTGCTAAATCAAAATCTTCTTCTTTTCCAATCTCTATTGCCTTAGAAGCTTCAGCTACAGTGGTAACCAAATAGCCTTCTGCTTCTAGCCTCATTTTTAAAACTCTAAGAATATTTAAATCATCATCTACTACTAATATTTTATCCATTTTTTAACCTCAATCATTAAGGTAGAGATTCTCTCTTTTTTTCTTCAATAGTTAAATCTATTTCCTTTAATTTTTCTATCTGTTTTTCCAAGTCATTTATTTTTTTACTTTTTATCTTATTTTCTTTCTGTAAAACAGAAATTTTTTCTTTTAGTGCCTTAATTGCCTTTTCTTTTTCTTTAATGCCTTGCAAAATAAGAATCCATACCTCGGCCTGATTTCTTAAATTGCTTTTAGGGAATTCTCTTACAAGTTTTTGAAAATACTTTAAAGACTCCTCAAAATTTTTATCTGGGTTTTTAGGATGTGCATAAATCAATCCTATCTCATAGAGTGCTTTATCCTTTATCTGAGGAAATAATTTTGCTATTTCTTGGTACTTTTTTAGTGCAACTTTATAATTTCCCTTTTTCATAAGATTTTTTGCCTGCATTAATGACTGTTGTATTTGTTCTTGTTGTTTATCTTGATACCTTTTTTGAGGAATACATCCTTCACCAAAAAGGAAAGACACTATTATGATACAGGTAAAGTAAAATAAAAGGTGCTTCCCTTTCCTGGTTCGCTTTCCACCCATATTTGCCCCCCATGAGCGGTTATGATGTGTTTAGCGATAGAAAGACCAAGTCCTGTCCCTCTTACCGCCACCCATCCGCTCTCTATTCGTTTAAATTTCTCAAAAACCTTCTCTAGTTCTTCCTTGGGAATGCCACAACCGGTATCTGTCACAGATACTGTTATCATATTACCCTCATTCTTGTTTGCAGAGATGGAAATTTTACCTCCATCTGCTGTAAATTTTATTGCATTACTTAATAAGTTTTCTATTACTTGAGTTATTCTTTCTTCATCTATTCTTACTAAAGGAAGATTATCCTCTATATTCATTTCAATCTTAATTTTTTTTCTTTGAGCAAGAGGTGTCAACTTTAAAGTACTTTTTTCAATAATTGGAAAGAGACTAAAGGTTCTGAACTTGTAACTCATCATCCCTGCTTCCATACGAGAAAGATCAAGAATTCTATTGACTCCGTTTATCAATCTTTCACACTCTTCTTTTATAATTGAGAAAAGCTCATATTGTTTTTCCGGCATATCTGTAAAAACACCTTCAAGTAGCATACTAGAAGCTTCCTTTATAGCTGTCAATGGAGTCCGCAACTCATGAGACAAATGGCTGATAAAATCTATTTTCATCTCATCCAATTCTTTTAGTCGTTCACACATAGTATTAAATGCATTTGCCAATTCCTTAATTTCAGGCGGAGATGAAATATACACAGGTGGGCCAAATTTGCCTTTAGCTACTTGCTTTGTTTTTTCCTGCAAAAGAAGAATAGGACGGTTTATATTTCTTGTGTTTAAAAACGAAATCAAAACTACCATCATTATAGCAATACCGGCTGTAATTGTTGTTACTTTAATAACCTGGAGACTTATAGCGCTAGCCATCTCCATTTTTTTGTCCCTATCCAATTTAGCTATCTCAGCTATTTCTCTCAAATTTTGGCTTATTTCATTAATTATGTTTTGTTTTTTTTGCTTATATTCCCTATAAGCTTTATCACTTGTATTTTGCACAGCAGAAAAAACCTTTTTTTCAAATAATGAAATATAAGACTCGTGTGCTTTTTTAATTTTCTTAATCAGATTTTTCTTTTCAACTGTATCAGATATTTCTTCTAGTTTCTTTATATTTTTTTTAACATAATCTCCGATTTCCCAAAAACGCTGATAGAAATCCTGGTCTTTGGAAATTAAATATTTTTCTTCATATCCTACCTGTGTAAATATTGTATCAGTCAGTTCTCCTACAACTTTTACTGTAGCGGTATCTACAGAAATTATATAATTGATAATCTGATTAAGCCGATTTAGTCTCAAAGTAGTATAAACCCCCAGAAAAATAATCAACAAAATAATTACCAAATAACTAATAACAAGTCTTTTAAAAATTGTTACTTTCATTGGATAAGGCTTAACCAATATTACCTTGACATGTTTGAATGGTCAATAAGGGGGCAAATCTTGTCAGGCTGTTGAAAAAGTAGCCTTTTTTGCAGATAAATCCTAGCCTTTCAGCAGAAAAAAATGGTATAAACCCTTTTCTTTACATCAAGGAGAAGGACTATATACTGGGGAAACCTAAACTTCATTGACACCTAGACTAAAAAGTTTAAAATTAGGTTATGCTTATTTATCCAGAAATGTTTGATGTTATTGTAGTTGGAGCAGGGCATGCTGGGTGTGAAGCGGCGTTAGCGGCTGCACGCATGGGTTGTGCTGTACTCTTAATCACGACTAATGTAGATAGGATTGCTCATATGTCTTGTAATCCAGCTATTGGGGGATTGGCCAAAGGGCATCTGGTAAAGGAAATAGATGCCTTAGGGGGAGAAATGGCCAAAAATATTGATGCTACTGGCATTCAATTTAGACGTTTAAATACTCAAAAAGGACCGGCGGTGTGGTCATCTAGGGCTCAGGCAGATAGAGAACTTTATCGTTTACAAATGAAGTTTGTTTTGGAAAAACAACCAAATTTATTTATAAAACAAGCAATAGTGGATGAAATTATAACAGAAAATAAAGAGGTTAAGGGGATAAAAACCAGTACTTCTGAAATATTTCTAGGAAAAACTGTAATACTCACCCCAGGGACATTTCTTAAAGGATTAATTCATATAGGTCTTAATAATTTTCCTGGGGGAAGAATGGGAGACCTTCCTTCTAACAAATTATCTATATGTCTAAAAAGGCTTGGATTTGAAATTATCCGTTTTAATACATGCACTTGCCCTAGGTTAGATGGAAAAACCATTGATTTTAGTAAATTA
>Ga0190337_1000070_pt1 | contig 17772 bp, 23 predicted proteins | sample 4872041011_MG_FD_161677 | JGI IMG/M metagenome (GOLD analysis project Ga0190337, IMG submission 161677) | Hydrothermal vent sediment bacterial communities from Southern Trench, Guaymas Basin, Mexico - 4872-04-10-11_MG | ecosystem: Environmental > Aquatic > Marine > Hydrothermal vents > Sediment ...
TATCAACCATTACCGGGATAATGCCAGATAAAATAATATTAGGATTATATTTTTCAGAGATAATATATAAAAGCCCTAATAATTGAGCCAGACCTTCCATTGCAAGAAATTGAAGAGGCATAGGAACCATAAGCTCGGTAGAAACCGAAAGACAAAAAGTTAAAATATCTTCTCTTCCTGGAGGAGTATCTATCAGAATAAAATCGTATTTTGAACTTATTTCAGAAAATATATCTTTATACTTCAACTCAGAACCATAAAGTATATAAGAATTGTCTTTATGAAACGAAGGAATTATATCAAAAAGTTTATGAGAAGGAGTTTTTATTAGATTTTCAATATGATAATTATTAAAAAGTGAACCTGCTCCTTTTAAAGGAGAATAAGGATTAAGCCCCGAAATTAAAGTAGCATGACACTGAGGATCTAAATCAACCACTAAACATTTTTTACCTTTATTACCAAGAGCAGCTGCTAAATTAACTACTGTAGTAGTTTTTCCACTACCCCCTTTTTTATTTGCAAATGTAATAATTCTTACACTCATATTACATCGTGAAAAAATTCTTAAAAAACTTAATTTAACAAAAAAATTTTAAGTAATAATTTTTGGAAAATTTTAAACATTTTTTGGAAAATGGTCAAGCTATTTATAATACATTTTGGTTTCAAATTTAAATTGCCACACTTGATTAGGTGAAATACTTTACCATGTATTATTCTTAAATCCTTCCTCCCAAAACTGCTCTTTATCTCCAATCCATACAAATGCACTAAGAATTTCTTTTCAATTTTTGCTTAAAGTAAATAATCCTACATTTTTTTCAATCGCAATTCAAAAAAACAGAATCTATCTCTTAATTTTTAATACCTTAGGATATTTTAATACATGTGAATTTATACAAAACGCCCCTGGCAGGATTCGAACCTGCGACCTCGAGATTAGGAATCTCGCGCTCTATCCTACTGAGCTACAGGGGCTAAACATTATCTAATTATAAAATTTTAACTTATTTTTTTGTATTGACAACTATCAAAAAACTTTTATCTTTGTTTATTAAATATTTTTTTAGAAAAGCTAATATTCTTAGTTTTGACAGTTTTAATTTTTACGATAAACTAATTACTTATAAAGAAAATCTTAAAAGATTTATAAAAAATGAAAATAAATATTTAGCTTGGGGGGTGGTTCCTACAAATAGTGAAACTTTAAAAAATATTAATTTAGAAGAAATCATTCATAAATTTGAATTTCAATTAACTAATCTTTCTTCACTTTTAGATATTTCTAAAAAAGAAATTCTTAAAAAAAGTTTATTTACTCCATCTTGTTGTCTCGGAAGTTTTTCAGATACTTTATCCATTAAAACATTGAATTTATTAAAAAGTTTTAAAAGTTTTATAATAGGGAGGTAAAATGGGTATTCGTGCTTATGTGTTAATTAATACACAAATTGGACAAACTCAAAAAGTGGCTGAGGAATTGAAAAAAATTTCTGAGGTAAAAAAAATTGATATAATTATGGGACCTTATGATATAATAATAGAAATTGAGGTTCCTACTTATGAAGATATTTCAGAAATACTTCTTAATCGATTACAAAATATTCCAGCTATTAATCATACTATGACTTGTCCAGTGGTAGGATAAAATGAATACCAAAAATATTTTGCAAGAAAAAGTTTTAGTTTTGAATAAATATTATCAAGCTATTCAGATAACTACTGTCCAAAAAGCTATTTGCCATTTAGTAAAAGGCTCTGCTAAGGTAATCACTCCTACTTGGACTACTCATACTTTAGAAGAGTGGATAAAAATAACTAAATTTCATGAAAATGGAAATAGTAAAATAATAAGAAGCCCCTCTATTTCCATTTTGGTTCCAGATGCTATTTACTTACCTTATTATGAAAGTCTTCCAAAAACAGAAGTAGTATTTTCAAGACAAAATTTATTACTAAGGGATAGATATACTTGTCAATACTGTGGAAAATATCTCAAAAATCCAAAAGAAAGAACTATAGATCATGTAATTCCTAAAAGCCGAGGTGGGAAAACAGTATGGACCAATGTAGTTCTTTGTTGTAAAAAATGTAATCTAAAAAAAGGTGACAGAACCCCTGAAGAAGCAGGTTTAAAACTTTTGAAAAAACCCAAAGCTCCTAAATGGCAAGCTCTAATTTTAGAAGAATTTCCTAAACATAAAAAAGATGTATGGAAAGTATTTTTGAATTTTGCTGGACTTTTTGAATAAAAGCTAAATTTCAGTCTCTGGGGAGTTGATAATATTAACTGCTTGAGAAATTAATTCTTTTGCTTTAAAAGGTATTTTTTCTGGAATATAAATTTGAAAATCTATTAATAAATCTCCTCTTTCCCCATTTTTAAGATAAGGTCCCCTACCCTTTATTACTATAGGAGAACTTTTTGTGAAAAATTTAGCAGGAATTTTTTCTTTCCCTTCTAAAGTATAAATAGATATTTCTTTTTTTAAAATAATTTCCCAAAAAGGAATTTTGCATTTATATATTAAGTTATTATTTTCCAAAACAAAGTATGGATGAGGAACTATTGAAATTTCTAAATATAAATCACAAACTGAATTTATACTTTCTTTAGGCACAAATAAAATATCTCCTTCTTTTAATCCTAAAGGAATATCTATATAGATTTCCTTATAAATTCTTATTTTACCTTTACCCTTACATTCCTCACAATTTTCTATTAATAGCTTCCCAGAACCTTTACAATAAGGACAGCTAAGATAAGTAGGGATGTTTTTTCTTTTATCTTTTATTTTAATTGAACCAGAACCTTCACAAAAACCACAAGTTTGAACTTTACCATTTTTCTTTTTTCCAGTTCCATTGCAAATAGGACAAATTATTTCTTCTCCAGGAACTTGAATTTTTTTCTTTCCTCCTAAAGCTACTTCCTCTACTGTTAATTCTAATATAGAAAAAAAATAATTTCCTATTAAAGGACATTTATTAACTATTTTTACTTTACATTTTTTTTCAAAATTTTCTAAAAGCTGTTGATACCAATCTAACAAATTTAAGAATTTTTCTTTATTTCCTCCTTTATCAGGATGAAGTTTTTTTACCTGTTCCCTAAAATACTGCTTAATTTCTTCAACAGAAGAAAAGTTTTTTAAACCAATATTGTTCATTCTCTAACCCTTTTTATGATACCAAGATGTCTTTCCTATGATCTTTTTTTCCATATCTGAGAAAACTAAAGCTGGAATTTCAGTAGCTCCAAGAATTAAATATCCTCCAGGATTAAGTAATCCCCATAAATCTGTTAAAACTTTCTTTTTAACTTCATCAGAAAAATAAATTAAAACATATCGACAAAATATAAGGTCAAATCTTTCTAATAACTTCCGAGAAGCTTCTAATAAATTAAGTTTTTCAAATCTTATTAATTTTTTTACTTTTTCATCTATATACCAGTACGCTCCATCTTGTTTAAAATATTTTACTAAAAATGAAATAGGAAGACCTCTGTTTATTTCAATTTGAGTATAAACCCCTTTTTTAGCTTTTTCCAAGCATTTTTTAGAAATATCAGTAGCTAATATAGAAACTTTATAAGTTTGTAAATAGAGAGAAAAGTATTCTAATAAAATCATAGCTATACTATAAGCTTCCTGTCCTGTAGCACAAGCTGCTGACCATATATTAATTTTTTTTTCTTTTTCTCTTTTTTTAAATAATTCAGGTAAAATATAAGTTCTAAGAGCCTCAAAAGGTTGATAATCTCTAAAAAAATAAGTTTCATTAGTTGTTAAGGCATCTATAATCTCATTTAACAGTTTTAAATCGATTCCCTTTTTTACTATAGTTTGATATATATCTTTTACATCTTTGTATCCTAAGGATAAAGCCAATTCATTTAACCGGCTTTCAATCAAATACTCTTTTTCTGTAGCATAAGATATTCCTGTTACTTTTTCTAATAAAGTTGTAAAAAATTCAAAAATTTTTTTTTCCATTTAATTACACCCAAAAAGATCTTTTAATCTCTCAGAAATTTTGGAAAGATTTATAACTTCATCTGCGAGTCCTTCTTCAATTACTGCTTTTGGCATTCCAAATACAATAGAACTTTCTGCATCTTGAGCTAAAACTACTCCTCCTTTTTCTTTAATCTTTTTTGCTCCTTCTTTTCCATCGTTTCCCATTCCTGTTAAAATTAAAGCCAATGTTTTCCCATTATAAACTTCTGCCAGAGACTCAAAAAGTTCATCTACAGAAGGTCTACAAAAATTACGAGGTGGTCCTTGATGTAATTTTATTTTTATTAAATTATTTTCCTTTTTAATCCTCATATGATAATCTCCTGGAGCAATATAAACTACTCCATTTTTTACAAATTCGTCTTCTTCAGCTTCTTTTATTCTGAGTCTGGAAAGTGAATTAAGTCTCTCTGCTAATTGTTTAGTAAAAATAGGAGGCATATGTTGAACAATTAAAATTGGTGCTGGAAAATTAGGTGGAAGTTTTGGAAGTATTTTTAATAAAGTCTGAGGTCCTCCTGTTGAAACTCCTATTCCACACACTTTATAAATTCCCTTTTTTATTTTAGATGTTATTTGAACAGGTTTATAAATAAGTTTAAATTTTTTTAATGGAACAACACTTTTTATTTTAGGTATAAGATCTTGCTCTATTTTTTTTACACTTTCCAAAAAAGATTTAGTCGAAGGTTTAGGAACAAAATCATAAGCTCCTAAAGCTAAAGATTCTATAGTTGCTTTAGCACCTTCTTGAGTTAAAGAGGAGAACATAATAACTTTTGTTTGAGGCACCTCTTTTCTTAATATTTTTAAAGCAGTTATTCCATCCATCTCTGGCATTTCTATATCAAGAGTAATAACATCTGGTTTTAAATTTTTGGCTTTTTCTATAGCTTCTTTTCCTGTTTTTGCAGTATCTATTACTTCTATCTGAGGATCACTTTTTAAAATATCAGAAATTAATTTTCTCATAACAGTTGAATCATCTACCACTAATACTTTTATTTTATCGTTCATTTTTAGAAAGTTTCCATAAGATATTTGATTTTAACTTTTAACATTTCTTTATCAAAAGGTTTCATAAGATATTCATTGGCTCCAGCCATTATTGCATCAATTATACTTTTTTGTTGATTTTCTCTGGTTACCATCATAACTTTAATATCTGACCATGTTGGATTTGCACGCAATTTTAATAAAAACTCATATCCATTCATAACCGGCATATGCCAGTCAAGTAAAATCAATTTTACATCTGGATTTTCTTCCAAAACTTTTAAAGCCTCTTTTCCATTTCCAGCTTCTAATACTTCGAATCCAAGTTCTTCTAAATATTTTTTTTCTATTTCTCTTATTGCTTTTGAATCATCAACTATTAATACTTTATGCATTTTTTACTCCTATCCTTCCATTTCTAAAAGTTGTCCCGGAGAAATTTTTTGCATATTTAAATTAATTTTTACTGGTATTTTATAAGAATAAAAAAGATTTTCCAATTTTTTAATCTCACTCTTAGCTATTTTAAAAGAATCTTTATTAGCAAAATAAAGATCTACATATACTTCTTTATCTAAATAGCTTAAGTAACATTCCATCAACCCCAAGTATTCAAAAAAAATCCTAAAATAAAAAAGCTTTATTTTCCCGTGCTCTTCCTTAGGCTCTCCTAATTCTAAAAAACCCCAAGATCTTTCATCATTAAAAATAAAAGGAATTACTATCTTTTCATCTTTATAGATAAATTTAAAAGATTTGATTTTTTCTCCAAACAGTTCCTTTAATTCTTTATCAGTTACTTCTTTTTCTTCTTTTTCTCTTACTCTTACTAAATCCTTGATAAAAGTGGTTAAAAGGGTTATATCTTTTTGAAAAACTTCTTTATTCATGGATTTTTCAGCAAGTTTAGCACTTATCAAATATAAAAAATTAAGCTTTCCTGTTTCTTTTTCTGGAGAAAGAACCTGAAGTATTATAGGATTACCTGTTTTTGCTACTTTTACTCTTAAAACTTCTCCAATAGTAAAATTTTCCGGAATTAAAGTTCCTCCGATTCTTGCTTGAAATTTTTCTCCTCCGAGTTCTAAATAAAGTGTTTTTCCTTCAATATTAAGCACCTTTATTAATAGTTCTCTTCCTGGTCGTGTAAAAAAAGACCATAAATTTTCAGGAAGATAAATAATAGGTGCTGGTGCAGTAATTTGCATATATTCTATTCCTTTAAAAAGCTATTTTCTTAGATGCCAAAACTAACTCTACTTCTGCTTCAGAAAGTTTTAACTTTTTAGCAATCTCCTTAGGAGTATATCCCTTTTTAGCTAATGAATAAATTTCTTTTTTTAATTCTATTTTAGAGTTTATTTCTGAAGCTACTCGTAATTTTTCAAGTTTATTGACTAATTCTTGAGCTCTTTCAATACTTTCCTTAATATCTTCCCATGGCAATTCAAAAATTTTTTTAAACTTTACATAAAAAGAGATAAAAATTCCTATCATTATAATATCTATTATGAGTAAAATAATTAAAAAAAATTTCATATTTCACTTGCTAACCTTTTAATATTACCCCTTCTAATTTTATTTTCTGAGGAAGTGGCTTTATCTTTTTTTCTTTTAATCTTTCTTTGATCTTTTCTTCCAGGGTATATATATTTTTTGTATTTTTCCAAACATCTATTGGTGTATTTTTAAAATAATTATAAAGTATTTTCCTAAAATCGAATTCTTTTTCTGTTAATTCTTCAGTAGAAGTATTTTGATCAAAATATAAGGTTATATCTAATCTTAAAAATTCCTCAAAACCTATAGGAATTAAAAAATTTTTAATTTCCAATTTATAAGGATAATCTGCTTCTTTCTTATCTTTTAGAATTACTATCTTAGAAAATTTCTTAAAAGCTGTGCTCTCCGGAATCAATACTTCAGGTTTAGAAAAAGAGTTTATATTTTCTTTTTTACTAAAATCTCCTTTTATTAATTTTAAGCCTATCCATATTCCAATAATAATAAATACTATAGTAAAAAAACTTCCAAATATAAAAAAAAGATCCTTTGATCTAAACTTTTTATGAATTTTTTCTTCAGAAACTTTTTCCTTTTCCTCAGACTTAATTAATTTTTCTACTAAACCTTCAGCTTTTTCAGAAGTAATATCTGATTTTTCTTCTTCTAAAGATTTCTTTATTTCAGTTTCGGTTTTTAATTTTTTTTTCTCAGATTCTTCTGCAGATTTTTCTTGTGTTTCAATTTCTTCTTTAATCTCTTTCAAATCTTTTTTAATTTCTTCTTTCAAACTATCCTCCAAAAACTTTTTCTAATTTTTCTTTTAATGTTTCTGGAGTAAAAGGTTTTACCACATATTGATTAACTCCATGTTTTATAGCTTCTATTACACTTTCTTTCTGAGCTTCAGCAGTAACCATAATAAATCGTATATCTTTTAAATTATCATCACTCCGAATAGTCTTAAGAAGCTCAAGCCCATTCATTTTAGGCATATTCCAATCAGAAATTATTAAATCTACTTTTTGCTTTTTTAAAAGTTCCAAAGCTGTTGTGCCATCATCTGCTTCTATTATATTTTTAAATCCAAGTTGAGTAAGAATATTTTTAATAATTTTTCTCATAGTTTTAAAATCATCTACAACTAAAATTTTAATATTTGGATTTAGTGTCATTTTTAAATACCCTCCTAAAATTATTTGTTTAAAATACTTCTAAGTTTTAAAATTGCTTGATTATGTATTTGAGAAATTCTACTTTCTGTATAATTTAATATTTTAGCAATTTCTTTCATAGTTAATCCTTCATGATAATATAAAGCTAATACTAATCTTTCTTTTTCTGATAGATATTCTAAAGCTTTTTCTAATCTTTCTTGAAGTTCCTTTAAAGCGTATTTTTCAAAAGGATCTTCTTTTTTATCACCTGCAATAAATTCAAATATATCTTCTTCTCCTAAATCTGGTATTTTTTGTTTAAAACTCTCAATATCAATAAAAGTTACACCTTTTATACTTTCTAAAAATTTGTAATATTCTTCCAAACTTAAATTCATAGATTTTGCGATTTCTTCATCTTTTGGCATACGACCAAATTCTTGATAAAGATTTTTCAATTTCTCTTCAAATTCACTTATTTTACTTTTTATACTCCTTGGTATTATATCCAACTTTCTTATTTCATCAAGCATAGCGCCTTTAATTCTAAATTCAGCAAAGGTTTTGAACTTAACCTTTTTAGATGGATCATATCTATGATAAGCCTCTATAAGCCCTATCACACCAACAGAAACAAGGTCTTCTTTATTAATCACAGGATTTCCATAATAGGCATATCTATTTGCCCAATAATTGATTAAAGGCAAAAATTCTTCTATTACTTCCTCTAAAGGTGGTTTTTCAAAAAAAATCTTATTTATTAATTTTTTCATAATACTAACCTTAAAATTATATTAAAGTTATATTAAACACTTATCAACTTTTCTAAAAAATTCTCTAACCCTTTTATTTCTTGTGGATTAAATTTGAGCATTTTTAAAGCCATTTCTTTCATCTTTTTACTTATATTACTTTCGGGACAAAGTTTTAAATAGGGAACTTGTGACTTTATGCCACTTTTAACACATTCATCAAAAGGAAGCCCTCCTAAATAAGAAAGTTTGATTTCAGGCAAAAATCTTTCAATTACATATAAAAGTTGTTGATAAATTCTTTTACCTTCTGTCTCATCCTTAATCATATTTACTACCAAGTAAAAATTTTTTATTTTATGATTTTTATAAGCTACTTTTATAAGAGCATAAGCATCTGCTATAGAAGTAGGTTCTGGAGTGCATACTACAATCCTTTCTCCAGCTAAATACATAAAGAACAAAACATTCTCTGAAATACCAGCAGAGCTATCAAAAAGTAAATAATCGTATTTTTTAAATACTTCTTCCATTTGATCTTTTAAAAGAATCTTCTGATCAGAATTTAGATGAGTTAATTCTACTACACCTGAACTTGCAGGAATTAGGTCAAAATCATATTCTGTAGAATAAACAATTTCTTTTAAATTCAATTCTCCATTTATTACATATCGGATATCAAATTTGGGAGAAATCCCTAACATTACATCTACATTAGCAAGCCCAAGATCTGCATCAAAAATAAGAACTTTTTGATGATATTGAGTAAGAGCTAAAGCTAAATTTATTACAAAACTTGTTTTTCCTACACCTCCTTTCCCACTTGCAATAGCTATACTTCTCATAAAGCCTCCCTTAATTTAAATATTTAAAATGCTTTTTAAAAGCAATTTTTTAATAATTTCTTCTTCTGCTTTTAAAATATCTTCAGGTAGTCTCTCACCATTAGAAATAAAAGTAATTGGTGGTATTCTATTATCTAATATCCAAAAAAGTGGCATACTATTAGAAATTTTGTCTATAAAGGTTAAAAATATACCTTCTACAGGAAATTTCTCAATTTTTTCCCATAATTTCAAAATATACTCATAATGTTCAGTTGCCCTTACAACCCATTGAAATCTTAAAAAAGGCATCTTTAAAATTAAATCTTCTAAATCATTTATCATAAGTCTTTTTTCTAAACTGGGGGTATCTATTAATACATAGTTGTACTTAGTTAAAATTGGTTCTATCTCTTTAAGTTCCTCAAGGTCTAAAATTTTAAAATCAATCTCTAAAAGCTCTGCCAATCTCTTTGTTTGAAAATTATTTCCTATTTTGTAATTATCAAGACTTATTACCAATACTTTGGCATGGTATTTATATTTATACCATACTGCTAATTTAAAAATATTAGTAGTTTTACCTGTTCCTGAATCACCAATAAATACTTGATACTTAGAATTAGGAACACTTCCTTTTTCTTTCAATTTTTCAGAAACAAATTCTAATAAATCTGAATTTGTTGTAATTAATTCCTTAGCTATAAAAGGTGGAATTCCTCTTTCAATTAAATTTAAATAATTTATATTTTTAAGCTGTGGATTTAGTATATTACTTAGCATTCTTTTTATTTCTGCAATTTCATGCTTGATATAATCTTCAAACTTTTGTTCATTGTCTGCTAACTTTGTCTCAACCTCAGGAAGACTATTTTTTATTATTACTTCCTTTTCCTCAATAGCTGCAGTTATCTCATAAATCTGTCCTTCTTCAGTATTTATTTGTTCTGAATCAAGAATTACTGCCTCTTCTCCAAATTCTTTTTTTACTTTATTTAAAACTTCTAAAATACTTTTCCCTCTAAATTTTTTGATTCTCATTTTTTACTCTCTCACCAGTCTTATCACTTCTAAAATTTCTATTTTTATATCTATAGGAATTTCTGCTTGGGAAATTACAGGTATATGTGCTAAACTTCTTTCTATAAGTTTTCTTAAATGTCTTCTAATAGTAGGACTACATAAAATGACAGGCATAATATTTTTTTGACTTGCCCTTTCTACAGCTTGTGTAAGAGCTGTTACTATCTTACTTCCTATTTTAGGATCAATCATTAAAAATGTTCCTTGTTCAGTTCTTTGAAGAGATTTTTTAATAATTTCTTCTATATCATCTCCTATTAAAATAGAATGCAAGGTATGATCTGTTAAAGCAGGTTTTACTATAAATCTTGATAATTTTTGTCTCACATATTCTGTTAAAATTTCTGGATCTTTGATAGTAGCTCCATAATCACTAATAGTTTCAAAAATTGTTACTAAATCTCTTAAAGGTATACCTTCTTTTATCAAACCTTGAAGAACTTTTTGAATAATAGTTAAGTTGACATTATTAAGGCATTCTTCTACTATCTTGGGATAATATTTACTAAGGGTATCTATAATTCTTTGAACTTCCTGTTTAGTTAAAAGTTCATCTGCATATTTTTTTATTATCTCAGCTAAATGTGTGGTAATTACTGTAGATAGTGTTACTACTGTAAAACCTGCTGTTTCTGCCTCATCTCTAAGTTCTTCAGTTATAAAATAAGCATCCATTCCAAATGTAGGTTCTTTAGTTGGTATAGCTCCCTTAGGTGGAACTAAATCAGGACTTGAAGGTAAAGCCATTAAATAATTAGGCATAAGTTCTCCTTTTGCAACTTCTACCCCTTTAATTAAAATAGAATATTCTCCAGGTTTTAATGCCAGATTGTCTCTTACATGAACAGGTGGAACCATTATACCTAATTCTTGAGCTAAATGTTTTCTTAAATTTTTAATCCTTGCAAGTAGATCTCCTCCTCTATTTTCATCTGCTAAATAGACTAATCCATATCCCAACTCAATAGCTAAAAGCTCAACAGGTCTTATTTCTTCAACCTCTGGTGGAGGGGGAGCTTTCTTTTCTGGAATTATTTCTTCTTTTCTTTTTTGAGCTATATAAGAAAAATATCCTAAGGTAAAAAGAAAAACACTAAGAAGAAAAAAGGGTAGAAAAGGTAATCCTGGAATTAAGGAAAGAATAAAAACAACACCTCCTGCTAACATAAGTGCTTCTGGACGAGCGGCAAATTGAGTAGCAATATCTCTTCCCATTCCTGCTTCTGCAGCTGCTCTACTTACTAAAATTCCAGCTGAAGTAGAAACAGTAAGAGCTGGAATTTGAGAAACCAAACCATCACCAATAGTAAGAATGGTATAAGTCTGAGCTGAAGTTGCTAAATCTAAACCTCTTTGTAAAGTTCCTATCAAAATCCCTCCAATTATATTAATACAAGTAATAATAAGTCCTGCTATAGCTTCTCCTCTAATAAATTTAGACGCACCATCCATAGCTCCATAAAAATCTGCCTCTTTAGCTATATTTTCTCTTCTTTTTTTAGCTTCGTTCTCATCAATTAGACCAGCATTTAAATCTGCATCTATAGCCATTTGTTTACCTGGCATAGCATCTAAAGTGAATCTTGCTGCCACTTCTGCAATTCTTTGGGCTCCTCTTGTAATAACTACAAAATTAATTAAAACCAAAATTAGAAATACAATAAACCCTACAATATAATTCCCACCTACAACAAATTCTCCAAAGCTTTTTATTATATGACCTGCTGCATGTGTTCCTTCATGACCTTTCAGAAGAATTATTCTCGTGGTAGCTATATTCATTGAAAGTCTAAATAAAGTAGTTACAAGAAGTAAAGCAGGAAATCCAGTAAAATCCAAAGGTTTATTTACCTGCATAGTCATAATGAGAATAAGGACAGATACAGAAAAATTAAGGGCTAAAGCTAAATCTATAAGATATGGAGGTAAAGGAAAAAGAATAATAGAAAATAAAATAACAATACATAGTATGGCAGTAACATTGTAAAAATCAAAAAAATTTTTTAATGTAAAATATCTTTCCATAATTTCTTACTTAAATCTAAGGTCTATTTTCTTCAAAATTAAAATTTTTGAATTTATTCATTTTAATTTTTCTAAGTTTATAAACATAAGCAAGAACTTTAGCCACTGCTTGATACAATTCTTCAGGTATATATTTTCCTATTTCAACTTTTTCATAAAGAATTTTAGCTAAAGGTGGATCCTGATAGATAGGAATTTTATAATGTTCTGCGATTTCTCTAATTTTTTGAGCAAGATAATTTTTACCTTTTGCTATAACTTGAGGTGCAGGCATTTTACCTAATTCATATTTTAAAGCTACAGCATAATGAGTAGGATTAGTAATTACTACATCTGCCTTAGGAACCTCTGCAAGCATTCTTCTTTGAGCAAGTTCTCTTTGTTTTTGTCTTATTCTTGCTCTAACCCATGGATCTCCTTCAGTTTGTTTTAATTCTTCTTTTAATTCATGACGAGTAAGTTTTATTTTCCTTTCTACATCCCATCTATTATAAAGCCAGTCAAGAATTCCAAGAATGGTAAGAATAACTATAAGTTTAGAAAGAAAATCTTTTAATAAAATTTTAAAATTGTATACTAAATAAGGCACATCTACTCCAAAAAGTTTTAAAATATTTGGTAAATATTTACTTATAATCCAGTAAGTAATTCCTGTAATGATCAAAATTTTCAACAAAGCCTTTAATAATTCAAAAAGAGCTGTTAAAGAAAACATCCTTTTAAAACCTTCTACAGGGTTAATTCTTTCAAATTTAAAGCTAATAACCTCCTCTGCCCAAACTCCTCCTCCAGTTTGAATAAGATAAACTATAATAGCAGCTAAGGAAATGATAATAAAAAAGGGTAAAAGAATTTTAAGAACAGAAGAAAAAAGTGTTTGATTTAAATTCAAAAAGGTATTTATATTCAAATCAAAATAATAACTATTGAGGGATTTGTAAAAGATAAAATAAAATTGATAAAAAAATACATAACTAAGAAGCATAAAAGTAAAAAATCCTGTGCTTATAATAGCTACAGAAGATAATTCTCTACTTTTAACAACCTGTCCTTTTTTCCTTGCTTCTTCTCGCCTTCGTGGCGTAGGTTCTTCTGTCTTTTCCTCAAGTGGCTCCTCTGGCATCTTTTTACCTCAAAAAAATAAATATAGATTTAAAATAATCACTAAAACAAGGATACATAATTCTTGGAAGAACAACTAACATAAAACCAAAAAACAAAATACCCAGTCCTATTATTAAAGGGAAAGCTACAAAAATAATGTTCATCTGGGGTATTAATCTTCCAATAATAGCTAAACTTACATAAATAAGTGTTATAAAAATTAAAAGGGGAGCTAAAAATTTAATACTTAATTCAAATATAAGTTTGCTTTTTTTAATAATAAAAAGAGCTAAACCTTCTTTTAATGAAAAACTTCCAGGAGGAATTTTATCAAAACTTTCATAAAGAAAATATATTAAATAATGATGAAAATCGAAACTAAAGAACAACAGTAAAAAAATAATATATACAAATTGAGAAATAACTGGCATACTAAATCCAGATACAGGATCTATAGTTTGAGATATTCCAAATCCCATTTGCATACCTACAAGTTCTCCTCCTAACTGAATTCCAGCTAAAATAATTCTAAAAATAAAGGAAATAAGAAAAATAAGAATAAAATCTGAAAGCAAAATCAACATTACATTATATACATTATTAAGTGGGGGTAATTTAAAAGATATGACAGGAGTTAAAATAAAAGCTAAAACCAATGAAACAAGGATTTTTAATTGAGTAGGGAAAAAAGCTACTCCAAAAATAGGAAAAAGAAAAAATAATAAGAGGGTTCTATAAAATATAAAAAAGAAAATATAAATATTCTTTTCTAAAATCTGCAATATCTCCATATAATTTATTTAATAAAATTTGGGATATTTAAAATTAAATTTTCTGTAAAGGTAACCAATTTTTTCAAAGCCCATGGTAAAGTTAAGATAAATACTAAAATCATAGCTAATATCTTTGGAACAAAGGTAAGTGTCATTTCCTGAATCTGTGTTACAGCTTGAAAGATACTTATAACTAAACCCACCAATAAAGCTGTAAGAAGAAGTGGTCCTGAAAGAAGTATACAAATCTTAACTGCTTCTTTAGCCAAAGTTAAAACTGTAGTATCAGTCATAAGAATTTTCTTCCTTAATAAAAACTCTTTATTAAAGAAACTACCAATAAATTCCATCCATCAACAAGAACAAAAAGAAGTAATTTTATAGGAAGAGATATCATCATAGGGGGTAACATTAAAATTCCCATTGAGATAAGGACACTTGATACAATTACATCTATAACTAAGAAAGGGATATATAATAAAAATCCTATTTGAAAAGCTGTTTTAAGTTCACTTATCATAAAAGCTGGAATAAGTGTAAAGATAGAAACATCATCTGGAGTTTTAGGACGTTCTTCATTTCTTAATTTTACAAATAAAGCTAAATCTTTTTCTCGAGTATTTTTAAACATAAATTCTTTAAAAGGTTGAACTGCTCTCTCAAAAAGTTCTTTTTCATTTATTTGTTTATTAAAATAAGGTATTAAGGCTTCTTCATATACTCTTTGAAAAGTAGGTGCCATGATAAACATGGTTAAAAAAAGTGCTAAGGAAATCAAAACTTGATTAGGAGGTGTTTGCTGAGTGCCTATAGCATGCCTTAAAATAGAAAAAACTACTACCAATCTGGTAAATGAAGTGAGCATTAATAAAAGTGCAGGAGCTACAGAAAGAATAGTAAGTAAAATCAAAATTTGTAAAATTGTAGAAATCTGTTCTGGAGTTTGAGCATTTTCAAAACTTATTTTTAAAGCAGGAAAAGTTACAGCGTATAAATTAAGCATTATCATCTTTAACTTCTCCTAAATATGTAAAACCCTTTTCTGAATATCCTAATAATATCCTTTTTTTATCAACCTCGATTAACAAAATTTGTGCCTTATAATTAATAGGTTTTATTTCGAGAATTTTAATATGATTAGATGCAGAATTTTTGACATTTATTTTTTTATATAAATGAGCTCCTAAAGGAAAAAAACTTAATATTAATAAAACAATTCCCAAACCTTGCAAATAGTGAATCCATTCCATATCTTATGAGCCTAATTTTTTAACTCTTTCTTGAGCACTAATTATTTCTGTAATTCTTACTCCGAATTTATCATTAACTACCACCACTTCTCCTTTAGCCATTAGTTTTCCATTTACATAAATTTCTACAGGTTCCCCTGCAAATTTTTCAAGTTCAATTACAGATCCCTGATTAAGTTTTAAAAGATCCCTAATAAACATTTTAGTTCTTCCAATTTCAGCAGAAATTTCCAAAGGTATATCAAGAATAAATTCTAATTCTGGATAAACACCTGTTTTTTGAGCTGGAGAAAGTTCTTCTAATTTGGCAGGTTGAGAAGGTGAAGTTTCTTTTTGAGATTCTTTTGAAGATTCTTGCTTTTGAGTTTCTGATGTCTGAGCCTCCTTTAAAGCCTCTTCCCACATAGCCATTAAATCATCTGGACTCATCTTTTCAGATTCTTTAGACTCTTTGGCTTTTTCTGAAGTCTCTGTTGTCTTAACTGTTTCAGAATTTTCAGCTGTTTCTTGAGATTTTTTTTCTTCTTTTATTTCTTCTAATTCTTCTTTTGTTTCTTCTGCCATTAACTTTCCTCCTTTTTAATATTCTCTTCTTCTTCAAGAGTTAAGAATTGTTGAACCTGCACAGCCATCCGATTCTTAAAAACCCCTAATTTCCCAAGCATTTTAGGAATTCCTTCTATATAAATTTCTACAGGCTCTTCTATTCTTTTATCCAGAACAATTACATCTCCTTCTTCAAGATTTAATAAATCTTCTAAAGTTATAATTGTTTTTCCTAAAATAGCACAAAGAGATACTTCACTTCCAAGAACATATTTCTCTATAGATTTTTTCCATTCCAAATCTACATATTCTTCAAATTGATAAGGAGAATATAATTTTGCTTTAACAGGTTGAAGAGTATTTAAAGAATAACAAAATAAAATTTTACCATTTAAAGATTCAAGCTCTACATTATAACCTGTAACTATTACTGTTTCTTCAGGCATTAAAACCCTTGCAAACTGAGGATTAACTTCTCCTCTAATATATTTAGCTTTAACAGGCATAATGTTTCTCCAAGCTTTTTCTAATTCATTAAAAATAATATCTACTACTCTTTTAATCAGTTTTTGCTCAATAGAAGTAAATTCTCTACCTTCAATTTTTATATGTTTTCTTTCTCCTCCTAAGAATCTTTCTATAAATAAAAATGCTAAATTAGCATCTATAACTAAGATACTTTGTCCCTTTAAAGGCTCCAATTTAAAAATATGAATAGAGGTGGGAACTGGTATTCTATTTAAAAAGTCTTTAAATCTTTCCATTTGAAGAGGAAGACCGTAAATATCAATCACTTCTCTTAAAATAGTTGAAAGATGCATTCTCAAACTTCTAATCAATTGTTCATTTATAACCTCTAAACCTGGTATTCTTAAACGGGCAGAAATGGCATAATTCCTAAAATCAAAAGGTTTAATCTTCCTTGTATCTTCTTTTTTCTCAGGTGCAGTATCTATCTTTCCCTCAGCTAAACCAGCTAATAAAGCATCTATTTCATCTTGACTCAAAATTTTTTCTTCCATATTTTTTACTCCACGATATACTGTGTTATATATACATTTAATACTATTTCTTCTCCTAATACTGAATTTATTTTATGTAAAAGTTCGTTTTTTATTAATTCTTTAGCATCAGGCTGTAAAACTTCTTCAGGTGTTTTAGAACTTAAAGTTGTAATAATTATATCTTTAATTTTAGGTTCATTATGTTCAATTTCTTCCTTTAATTTTTTATTTTCTAATTCTAATGCTAATCTAATTTGCAAATATCTTTTTCCAGTGGGATCAAAGAGATTCACTACAACAGGTTCCATATTATAAATTATTGTATTTTTATGATGAAGCTCTTTACCTTTTTCTTTACCCTCTTTTTTAAAAGTAAGAAAAGCAACCACCCCACCTGCTAAAGTTATTATTAATACACCTGTTATTAAAAATAATAAAAATTTTTTCTTACCTCCTTTTTTTGTTTTAGATATTTGCTCTTGAGTTTTTTCTTTTGTCTCTTCTGCCATATTAACCTCCTCATCTTTTTATTTTTTCAAGATATATACCTACTCATTAATTATTAAAATCAAATATTTTATTATAGATTATTGTCATCTTTTTGACATTTGTCAAAAAATTTACAATTTAATTCTCTATAAAGCAAAAATTGTTTAATCAGTAATCCTTGAGAATACCCTGTAAGTCCTTTAGTTCCTATTACTCTGTGACAAGGATAAATGAGAGGTAA
>Ga0190337_1000072_pt1 | contig 17425 bp, 17 predicted proteins | sample 4872041011_MG_FD_161677 | JGI IMG/M metagenome (GOLD analysis project Ga0190337, IMG submission 161677) | Hydrothermal vent sediment bacterial communities from Southern Trench, Guaymas Basin, Mexico - 4872-04-10-11_MG | ecosystem: Environmental > Aquatic > Marine > Hydrothermal vents > Sediment ...
GAGATTACCGGTATGCAATTCCTCAGGTTAATCTTAAAGAATTAGTTAATATTCAACCAGAAAAAGATCTTCTTAAAGTAGGTAATACTGAATTTTATAGGCTTAGAGGAGAAATAATACCTGTATTAAGGCTTTCAGAGGTATTAAAAAGTAATGGAAAAGGTGAAAATCAGAAAAATTTGGTTATCCTTACCACCGGTGAAAAGTTTATAGGTCTTTTAGTTGATAAAATTTTTGCCTCAGAAGAAATAGTAGTCAAGCCCCTTGGTAAATGGTTTAAAAATATTCCTATTTATTCAGGTGCAACCATTATGGGAGATGGTAAACTTGCTCTTATTTTAGATGTAATAGGACTTTCTCAATTTATCGGAATTAGTATGGAAGAAGTAGAAAAGAAATACGAAACCACAGTAATTAAAACTAAAATTTCTTCAGAAGAAACCATCTTTCTTCTGCTTTTCGATGTAGGAGAAGATAGACTTGCTCTACCTATAGCCTTAATTTCAAGACTTGACAAAATAAAAGCTAATGAAATACAAATCTCTGGTGGCAAAGAAATAATTATTTATAAAGATGAAGTTATTCCTATTATAAGATTAGAAAATTATTTACCTTTACAAAGTATTTCTTCTCAAGAAGAATATAATGTGTTATTTTTTACTGAAAGAAACAAAACCTGTGGGATACTTTGTTCCAAAATTGTAGGCACTTTAGAAACTACCTTAGAAGTAGAAGAAGGTATTTACAATCATCCTGGTATTTTGGGTCACAGAATTATTAATGGTAAAACCGTTCTTTTTATCGACATTTATAAAATAATTGAGATGTATGATCCAGATTGGTTTATTGTAAAAATAAAAGAAGAAAAGAAAAAAAGGATATTACTTGTTGAAGATTCAGCATTTTTTAGAAATATGATCAAAAACTATTTAGAGGGAAGTGGGTATGAAGTAGAATTAGCAGAAAATGGTAAAAAAGCTTTAAATAAGCTTGCAAGCGAAGGTCATTTTGATTTAATTATTACAGATTTAGAAATGCCGGAAATGGATGGATTTGAGCTTATTAAAGTTTTAAGATCAAATCCTGATTATCAAAATATTCCTATAATTGTAGTAACAGCTTTAATTGGAGAGGATATAAGAAGAAGAGCTTTAGAACTTGGTGCTAATGGTTATGAAATAAAACTTAATAGGGAAAAATTATTGGAAGAAATAAAAAACTTATTAAGTTAAGGATTTTCAAGAGAATGAAATTAAAAAAGGAGGAATATAATATGGAATTAGTAAAAAAAGATGAAATAGTTCCAAAAAAAAGAGAAGAAACTGCATTAGCTTCCCAGAAAACTGCTACTATAGTAACTTTTTATATGGGAAATTTTCTGCTTGGTATTCCAGCTGAAAAAGTAATGGAGATTAACAAAGAAATAGATATTACCCCTGTTCCTCTTTCAGAAGAACATATACTTGGAATAATGAATTTAAGAGGACAGGTTATTCCTGTTATAGACCTTGCTAAAAAATTAAGTATAGACTTGAAGGTTACTCCAAAATTAAATCTAATAGTTAAAGATGAAGAAGAGGCACTTGTCTCTTTTGTAATAGAAGAGATAGGAGAAATTTTAGAAATTTTACCTGCAAAATTGGAAAAAACTCCAGACAAATTAGAAGGTATTGCAAAGGAATATATAAAAAATGTTTATCAATTACCTGACAGACTTTTACTTATTCTTGATATAGAAAAAATAATCCAATAGGAGGTGTGCTATGTTTAAAAACTGGGGTATTACTAAAAAACTTATTTTTGGTTTCGGTATAATAATTTTCATTATTGTTATTGTTTTTTTATATACCTTATATAGTTTGTATGTTATAAATACTGATACAAAAGATTTAAGAGAAAGGTTATTTAAAATTAACAATGTTGAGGAATTAAGAGATAGAATTCTTACTGATGTTCAATTGAACATAACAAAAATGCTTCTTATTGAAGATATGGAGAAAAGAAAAAAAATTTATAGCGAAATTTTAGAGGCAAGAGAAACTTATAAAAAACACTTGGATTTCTTAAAAAGAACAACAAGGTCAAATGAAGGTAAAAAAAAGTTAAAAGAAAGTGAACTTATTTTAGAAGCTTTGGAACAAATTAACAATAAAGTTGTTCAACTTGCACTTGCTGGGAGGACTCAAGAAGCTATTTATATTTATGAGAACGAATTAGTTCCTAAATTGTTAACCATGGAAAAAACACTTGATGATTTGAAGGGTTTTTATTTCAAAATAGCAGATAAAAAAGCTGTTAGTTCTTTGGAATATATAAAAAGAGACATTATAATTCTTATAAGTTTTGGTATTATTTTTATGGCAATTTCCATTTTAGTAGTTACTGGGATTACAAGATCTGTAAGGAATCCTGTTGAAAAACTTAGAAAGATACTGGCAAAGGTTCAGGAAGGGGATCTTGCAGTAAATATTGATATTACTTCTCAGGATGAGATAGGAGTTATGGCAAAAGATCTTGCAGATGCCTTGGCTTCTATGAGAAAATTGATAGAAGATGTTAAGCAGGTATCTATGAGTCTTGCTGGTTCAAGTGAAGAACTTTCAACTATAACCAAACAGTTTAATACAAGCATAGAAACTCAAGTTGAGAAAACAACTCAAATAGCAAGTGCTACAGAAGAGATGAGTTCCACTGTTGTTGATATAGCAAAAAATACTACAGAAATTTTTGAAGAAAGCAAAAAAACAGCAAATATGGCAAGAGAGGGGGAAAATTATACTTTAAAAACTGCAAATGAAGTTAAAACTATTGAACAAGTAGCAGGTAAGCTTAGAGAAGTAATGGGAACACTTGAAGAAAGAACAAGGGCTATAGGGGCAGTAATTGAATTTATAAAAGATGTAGCAGAGCAAACCAACTTACTTGCTCTCAATGCAACCATTGAAGCAGCCCGTGCAGGGGAGCATGGTAGGTCATTTGCAGTGGTTGCTGGTGAAATTAGAAAACTTGCAGAAAGAACAGGAAAATCTACAGAAGAAATAGCTAATACAATAAAAGAGATAGAAAAAGCAGTAGGAGATGTAAAACATGAGGTTGAAGACATAACAGCTAAAGTTGAAACAGGAGTAAAACTTTCTGAAGAAGCAGCGGATATATTGAAGAAGATAGCAGATGCTTCCGAGAGACTTCAGGAAATGATTCAAAGCATTGCTTCTGCAACAGAAGAAATGAGTGTAACTGCAGAGTCTATAGCAAAAGATGTGGGAAGTGTAGCAAATGCTGCAAAAGATCTAAAAGTTGGAGTAGAGCAGGTTGTTTCTACTACCGAAGAAGTTGCTAAAATGGGAACAGATTTAAAAGAAGCAGTTGAAAAATTCAAAGTTTAAAACAATTTTTGTGAAAAATAATAAAATGAAGGAGGTATAAATGCAAGGTTCTGTAATTTCAGATTGCCTTCAAAAAGCTGTGAAAGAGGTTATAGGGATGTATTTGATGAAAGAACCAATGCTTAAAAATACAAAAGTTAGAAAAGAAAATACAGAACTAAAAGATATTTCAGTAGTTATAGGACTTGCTTCTGAAAAACTGGAAGGAGTTTTTGTTGTTAGTTATGATAAAAGGATAATTTTTGAATTTATGAAAAATATCCTTGGAGAAGAAGCAAATGAGATTAATAAAGATGCTGTAGATGCAAGTGGAGAAATTACTAATCAGATATGCGGAGTATTTAGAAGAGAATTTGAAAAAACTGGAATAACTTTACAAAGCTCGACACCTTCTATAATAACAGGAAAAAATCATAAAATAGAAATTCCAAGCAAAATTCCAAGAATGGCTTTTTTATATCAAATAGATGATGATAAGGATTTAGTGATAGAGTTTGGACTGGTTAAAAAGTAAATAATAATGCTTTTAGATGTTTTGGCTTGTGAATCTCCATTAACTTTTGAAAGATATATGGAGTTATGTCTTTATCATCCTGAACATGGATATTATGCTCGAGGAAATCTTCCCTCTAAAAAAGGAGATTACATAACCTCACCCTGTATTCATAAAGTATTTGGAGCAACTATATCTAATCAGATAATAGAAATATATCATTTACTTGGATGTTCGAAAGATTTCACAATTGTAGAAGCTGGTGCTGGACAAGGTTTTTTAGCATTCGATATTTTAGAATATTTATCCAAAAAAAATTATAATTTTAATTATTTTATAATAGAACCTTTTTCTATTATAAAATCTATTCAGGAAAAAACACTAATCCAATTTAGAGATAGAGTAAAATGGTTTAAAGATTTAAAAGAAATACCCAAGTTTAAAGGTGTATTTTTATCAAATGAGCTTTTTGATTCTTTTCCTGTAAAACTTATTCAAAAAAAAGACAACAAAATAAAAGAGGTATGGTTAGAGATTAAAAAAAATAAAGTTATAGAAATATTAAAAAATTTAGAAAATGAGACTATTTTAGAAAGAATAGCTCCTTTTTATTCATTTTGGAAAGAGGATTATAGAACTGAGGTATGTGTTAGTATAGAAAATTTTTATAAAATTCTTTCAGAAAAGCTGGAAGAAGGATTTATTATTACTATAGATTATGGATACCCCAGACCAGATTATTATTCCCCAGAAAGAAATAAAGGGACTCTTCTTTGTTATTACAAGCATAAAACTATAGATAATCCTTACTTTAAACCAGGGGAAATAGATATTACTTCACATGTAGACTTCACTTTACTTAGGGAATTAGGAGAAAAATACGGATTTCTAAACCTTGGATTCACTCAGCAGGGTGCTTTTTTGGTAGCCTTAGGTATAAATGAGGTATTTTATGAAGTTTCTGAGAGAAATTGGAAAGATATGGAAGCTTTAAAATTTTTAATTCTTCCTGAAGGATTAGGCACCTCTCACTGGGTTCTTATTCAGGCTAAATTAAAAGAAAAACCTGATAAGGAGTTAAAAGGTTTTTCTTTAAGCAATCGTATTTATTTACTTTATGCAAGCTAAATTTAATATTTTATTAAATTAAAACCTTACCAGATTTAAGTTGTTTGCTAAATGAGTGTTAAGAAATGAAAAAAAAATTTTTAGTTGGAATCACTGGAGCAAGCGGAGCTATATATGCTTATTATTTTTTAAAAGAATTGAAAATATTAAAAATATCTACAGAAGTGATTATTACTAAAGCAGGAGAGCTGGTTTGGAATTATGAATTAGAAAAGCCGATTGATGAAATTTTAAATTTTACCGAGAAACTTTACAAAGAAGATGATATTTCAGCTCCTCCTGCAAGTGGTTCAAATGAATATTCTGGAATGATAATTATTCCCTGCACTATGGGAACCTTATCTGCTATTGCTTGTGGTAGTGCAAGAAATCTTTTGCAGAGATCTGCAGATGTGATATTAAAAGAGAGAAAACCTTTAATTTTAGTTATAAGAGAAACTCCACTTAATCTTATTCATATTAGAAATATGGAGCTTTGCACTCAGGCAGGAGCTGTGATATTTCCAGCTATGCCAGGTTTTTATCATAAGCCAAAAAATTTAGAAGAACTTGTTAGTCAATTTGTAAAGAGAATTCTTCAATTTTTAGGATTTAATCCTAAAAATTTAAAAACCTGGCAAAAACTAAATTCAAAATAAGAGAAAAAATTAAAATCATAGAACCTAAAATTCCTAAAATATTTCCATATTTTACAAAAAATGTTTTTTCATAAAAAGGTTTTATTTTTCCATAAACAATTTCTTCTTTTTCAAGATGAGATTGTTTTATAATTTCTCCAATAGGGTCAATTATTCCTGTTATTCCAGTATTAGCAACCTGAATAGTATATTTTCTTGCTTCTACTGCCCTTACTATTGCCATCTGAAAATGCTGATAAGGAGCTGAAGTTTTATCAAACCAAGCATCATTAGTAGCAATAAAAATAAACTGTGGATTTTCTTTTAATCTTTTTCTTAATATTTCAGAAAAGGCACTTTCAAAACAAATAAGAGGAGTAATTTTAATAATTTTATCTTTTAGAGGAATAACAAGATTTTTTGAGATTCCGGGTTTTATAATTCCAAGTCCAACAGTGATTCTTTTTAAAAAGAAAAGGTATTTTTCTAAAGGAATATATTCCCCAAAAGGAACAAGCTTTTCTTTATCATAAAGATCTACAAAGTCTTTTCCATCCCAAACAATCAAACTATTATAAACCATAGGTTTTTCGTCTTTATATTTAAGCCTAAATGTGCCAAAAACTAAAATAGGTAAATGGTTAAAATTTTTGGATAATTCTTTAAATTTATCTAAAAAAGATAAAAGCTTAAGAGTAGGTCCTTTTTCATAGGGAAAAAAGAACGGAAAAGAAGTTTCTGGCAAAAAGATAATATCTGGTTTTTCTTTTAAAGCTAAAAAACTCATTTTACTGTATATTTTAAAAGAATAGTCAATTTCACTGACCTCTTTCATTTCTTGAGGAATATTTCCTTGCAAAAGAGAAACTTTTATAATATCCTTTTTTTCAGATAAAAGGTTTTTCCATAAATTCTCCTTATATATTCCATAACAAAAAAGTGCTCCAAAGAAAAATAAAAAAGAAAGATTAGTAATTAAAAATTTATGATTTTTCAAAGGTTTTGGAGAAATAAAAAAGAAATATAATAAAAAAAATATATAGTAATTTATTAAAGCTATAATAAAAGATAATCCCCATATACCCCATAAATCAGCAGATTGTAAAAGCGGAGAGAAATTACTTAGAAGATAACCTAATTGTCCCCAAGTAAAACCTGTTAATAATTTTCCTCTCAGGTATTCTGTTCCTGTAAAGCTTAATCCCCAAAAAAGTGCTTTTAAAAAATTGGGATATTCAAAAATTTTAAGTTTAAAATTGGTATAAAAAAGAATAACATAATATAAAGCTAAATAAGAAGATAAAAGAAGTAAGAGAAAAAATGAGACTATTAAAGGAAGGTGTCCATATTTAGTAAGAGTATATACTAACCAATAAAGTAAAGTTGAAAAATGGAAAACTCCAAAGATAAAAGAAAAAGCTATTACATTTTTAATATCTTTTATTGAAATTAAGCTAAAAAATGCAGGAACTAAAGCAAAAAATCCTAAAATCCATAAATTCCATTTAGGAAAAGAAAGTGTTAAAAGTAAAGCTGAAAAAAGTGTTCCTATCCAATTAATAGGATTTCTCACTTTTTGAAGAATGTATTGGTTTTACCTTAACAATTTCTATTTTTCTTTCATCAGCCTTGAGAATTTCTACTTCTAAAAAGGGAAATTTAATTTTTTCTCCTTTTTTAGGAATTCTTTTTAGTTGATTTATAATTAGTCCAGAAATCGTTTCAAACTCCCCCTTAGGTAATTCAATTTTTAAGCATTTTTCTAATTCTCTAATTTTAAAAGTTCCTGGAAGCATTATCCATCCTTCATGGTCAGGGGCAGGACATTTAAGCTCAGTTTTTAATAATTCTTTAAATATATCTTTTAATCTGAGTATTCCTGTTAATTCAGAAAGTTCATCTACTACAAAAGCAATTTCTACTTTTTTTTCTATTAACTTTTCCAAAGCAGAAATTAATGATATATTTTCTGGAATAACTAAAGGAGGTTTTATAAAATCAGACCAGATAAAAATATCTCCATCAAATCCCTTTGCAAGGTCTTTTAAAGCTATATAACCTATAAAATTATCTAAAATTTTTTTATAAACAGGATAGAAATAATAAGTATTTTGGACTATAATTCTTTTTACTTCTTGCCATGGTAAAGAAACTTCTAATCCAATTAATATATTTCTTGGAATAACAAGGTCTCTAACTTCTAAACTTTTTAAATTGAAAAAAGCTAAAATAAGTTTTTCTTCAAATTCACTTAAAACTCTTTCATCTTTAAAATCCTCTAAGACTTCCTTTATTTCCTCTTCGACTTCTGAGAAACGTTTGGGTTTTCTTTTGAAAAAAGATTTTATCAATTCAAAAATCGAATTATTGTCCATAAAAATAACTATAATATTTTTCCAAATAATCTACATAGCTTTTAATTGCTTCTTCTAATTTCCACATTGGTTTATTATACCCTGCTTTTCTAAGTTTTGTAATATCTGCTTGAGTAAAATATTGATATTGTTTTCGGAGATATTTTGGCATTTCTATATATTCAATATTGGGAGGAATATTAAGTGCTGAGAAAATTGCTAAAACAAGATCTTTAAAAGATCTTGCTTTACCTGTTCCCACATTAAAAATGCCTTTGATTTGCGGATTTTCTAAGAAAAAGAGAGTTACTTCAACTGCATCTTTTACATAAATAAAATCTCTTAATTGTTCTCCATCTTTATAATTAGGGTTATAGGATTTAAAAAGTTTTACATTCTTTTCTTTTTTAATTTGCTCGTAAGCCTTCAGAACTACACTTCTCATTTCACCTTTATGAAATTCCTTTTCTCCAAAAACATTAAAATATTTCAAACCTACTACCTTATTTAAAAAACCATTATAATAAAGCCAGAGATCAAAAAGATGTTTAAAAAAACCATAAGGATTTAGTGGTTTAAGTTTAGGAAGTAAGTTTTCATCATCAGAAAATCCTATAGAACCATCACCATAAGTAGCAGCAGAAGAGGCATAAATAAATTGTATATTATTTTCTAATGAAAAAAGAGCCAGCTTTTGGGAGTATTTATAATTGTTTAAATACAAAAATTGCAAGTTTTTTACAGTAGTATCACTACAAGCACCAAGATGAATTATAGCTGAGACTTCTTTAAAATATCCTTTTTCAATCTTTTCAAAAAATTCATCCTTTTCAATATAGTCAAGAAATTTAAGTCCTAATAGATTTTTCCATTTGTTTCCTTCATCAAGATGATCTACAATAATGATTCGGTCTTCTCCTTTTTGATTAAGTGCTTCTACTAAATTTGAACCTATAAATCCTGCTCCACCTGTAACTACTATTTGTGCCTTTTTCATAATTCCTTAACCTATACCATCATTTTTTAAAAATTCAACTAAAAACTTGTTTTCATACATTTTAATATTCGTGGTGTAATACTAAAATAAATAGCTTAGCAAAAGCTTATAACCTTAATGTGGAAGTAAATTTATGCATTAATTAAATTCTTTAATATTTAACATTGACGAAATTAAATAATAGTATTATTCTAAAAGGGTCTAATATAAATAATTGAATATTAAAAGGAGGGAAGATTATGCCTATCTTTGAATTTCAATGTGAAGACTGTGGTGAAGTTTTTGAAGAATTAATCTTAGGAAGTGATAGTGATAAAGTTATTTGTAAAAAATGTAAAAGTTCAAATGTTAAAAAGCTTATTTCACAAGTCTCCTTTAAATCAGACAATAAATTTACCAGTTCTGTAGGTTCAGCCTGTTCAACCTGTAAAGGTGGCACTTGTAGTAGTTGTCATTAGATTTCTTTAAAATGACTATCAGAGTAGGAACACGAGGAAGTAAATTAGCTTTAGCTCAAACTGAGTGTGTAATTTCCCAATTAAGTTCACTTTTCCCAGAGCTTGTTTTTGAAAAAGTTATTATCAAGACAAAAGGAGACAAAATTTTAGATGCACCTTTAAGTAAAATAGGAGGAAAAGGTCTTTTTGTTAAAGAAATAGAAGAAGCTCTGCTTAAAGGTGAGATAGATTTAGCTGTTCATAGTATGAAAGATGTTCCTTCTATAATACCTGAAGGATTAGAAATAGCTTGCATTCCTGAAAGAGAATCTCCTTTTGATGTTTGGATTTCAAATTATAAACACATTTCTGCATTACCTTCTAATTCTAAAATAGGAACAAGTAGTTTAAGAAGACTTTCTCAATTAAAAAGAATAAGGAAAGATTTAAAGATTTTGCCTTTGAGAGGAAATGTAGATACTCGTTTGAGAAAATGGAGAGAAGGTCAATTTGATGGGATTATCTTGGCTGAAGCTGGTTTAAAAAGGTTAGGTATAAAAATAGATTATAAAAGATTTTCAATAGAGGAAATAATTCCAGCTGTAGGACAAGGAGCTCTTGGAATCGAGGTTAGAAAAGATAATAAAAAGATTAAAGAAATACTTAGTAAGATTCACTCAAAAGAAACAGAGGTTTGTGTAAAGGCAGAAAGATCATTTTTAAGGACTTTAGAAGGTGGATGTCAAGTGCCGTTGGGTGCTTATTCCTGGATTAAAGATTCTAAACTATTTATAATAGGATTTATAAGTGATTTAGAAGGAGAAAGATTTTACAAAGTAAAAGAAGAAGGTAATGTGGATGAAGCAGAAAAAATAGGTGAAAGACTTGCTAAAAAACTTTTAAAAGCTGGTGGAGAAGAGATCTTAAAAGAAATTTATGAAAGAGTATGAAAATGGGAAAAGGTAAAGTTTATTTAGTAGGAGCTGGACCAGGTGATCCAGGACTTCTTACTTTAAAAGCTAAGAAAGTATTAGAAGAAGCAGATGTAATAATTTATGATTATCTTGCTAATCAAAGATTTTTGAATTTTTGTAAAGAAAAGGCAGAGAAAATTTATGTTGGTAAAAAAGGTGGAGCTCATACTTTACCTCAAGAAGAGATAAATAAACTTCTTATTAAAAAAGCTAAGGAAGGAAAAATAGTGGCAAGACTAAAAGGAGGAGATCCTTTTCTTTTTGGAAGAGGTGGTGAAGAAGCAGAAGTATTAATTAAAGAAAATATTCCTTTTGAAGTAATTCCTGGTATTACTTCAGCAATTGCAGTGCCAGCTTATGCTGGAATACCTGTAACTCATAGAAATTATACCTCGACCTTAGCAATTATTACAGGACATGAGGCAGAAGGTAAAGAAGAAAGTAAAATAGACTTTTCAGCATTATCAAAAATAGGCACTTTAATATTTTTAATGGGAGTAAAAAATCTACCTCATATTGTTAAAAAATTGATAAAAGAAGGAAAAGGTTCTAATACACCTGTAGCAGTAATTCAATGGGGAACCTTACCTAAGCAAAAGACAGCAGTAGGAACCTTAGAAAATATTACAGAAAAAGTTAAAAAGGAAGGAATTACTGCACCTGCTATAATTATAATAGGAGATGTAGTCAAACTTAGAGAAAATTTTAACTGGTTTGAAACTAAACCACTTTTTGGTAAAAAAGTTATAGTTACCCGCACAAGAGAACAAGCAAGCAAGCTTATTGAGAAATTGGAAGATTTAGGAGCCTACTGTTATGAGATTCCAACTATAAAAATAGAACCTATTATAAATGAAAAAGTTTTTTATACCTTAGAGAATTTATACAAATATAATTGGATAATATTTACTTCAGAAAATGGAGTAAGGATATTTTTTAAAATTTTATGGGAAAGAGGAAATGATTTAAGAATTTTGGGAAATGCTAAAATAGCTGTGATAGGGAAAGCTACTAAAAATATTCTAAAAAATTTTGGAATTCGTCCAGATTTAGCACCAGAAAAAGAATTTACACAAGAAGGTTTAGTTTCTGCCTTTTCTAAAATAAATATAAAGAATAACTTTATTCTTATACCAAGAGCAAAAGAAGCAAGGGAGTTTCTTCCTGAAAAACTAAGAGAAAATGGAGCAAAAGTAGATGTATTACCAATTTATGAAACTAAAATCTGTGAGGAATCTAAAGGAAAATTAAAAGAGGTTTTAAAAGAAGGAATTGATTTAATAACTTTTACAAGTTCTTCTACAGTAAAAAACTTTTTTAAGCTTTGTGAAGGGATAAAAAAAGACTATTTTAAAGATATTATTTTTGCTTCTATAGGTCCTATAACATCTGCAACTTTGAAAGAATTTGGTTTTAATCCTCATATTGAATCTGAGGAATATACTATAGATGGACTTGTAGATGCAATTAAAAATTATTTTTCAAAAAAATAGGAGGTAAAAAGTGATAGAGGAGGTTGAAAGAGCCCTTAATATTATAAAAAGGGGTGTAGTTAATCTTATTAATGAAGAAGAACTCATTAAAAAATTAGAAAGATCATATAAAGAAAATAAACCACTTAAAATAAAAGCAGGATTTGATCCAACTGCTCCTGATCTTCATTTAGGACATACAGTTCTTTTAAGAAAACTTAAACAGTTTCAGGATCTTGGGCATGAAATTTATTTTTTAATTGGAGACTTTACTGCAATGATAGGAGATCCAACCGGTAGATCAGAGACTCGTCCAGCTTTAACTAAAAAACAAGTATTAGAAAATGCCAAAACTTATAAAGAACAAGTTTTTAAAATTCTTAACCCAGCTAAGACAAAAGTAATTTTTAATAGTGAATGGTTTTCTAAGATGTCTGTAGAAGATATTATAAGACTTTGTGCTAAATACACAGTTGCGAGAATATTAGAAAGAGATGATTTTAAAAAACGTTTAGAATCAGAACTCCCTATAAGTATTCATGAATTAATTTATCCTTTATTTCAAGCTTACGATTCAGTTGCATTAGAGGCTGATGTCGAATTGGGAGGAACAGATCAGCTTTTTAATTTACTTATAGGAAGGGATATTCAAAAGGAATACGGACAGGAACCACAGGTAATTATTACTCTTCCACTTTTAGAAGGACTTGATGGAGTGCAAAAGATGAGTAAAAGTTTTGGAAATTATGTAGGAATAATGGAACCACCTTTTGAAATGTATGGCAAAATAATGTCTATTCCTGATCATATTATGTGGAAATATTATCTTCTTTTGACTGATTTTTCTGAAGAAGAAATTAATAAAATGAAAGAAAAAGTAGAAAAGGGAGAATATCATCCCAAGGAAGCTAAGAAAAAACTTGCAAGATATCTTGTTTCTCAATTTCATTCTGAAGAATCAGCTTTGAAAGCAGAGGAAGAATTTGAAAGAGTTTTTAGTAGGAAAGAATTACCTAAGGAAGCACCTATTATAAAACTTCAAGCTGGAAAAATTTGGCTTCCTGGTTTTTTAAGAGATCAGGGATTAGTAAAAAGCAGTTCTGAAGCCAGAAGGTTAATTTCTCAAAAAGCAATAGATCTGAATAAAAAACCTCTTAATCAAGAAGAAATAGAACTTTTTCCAGGAGAACATTTTTTAAAAATAGGAAAAAAAAGATTTGTAAAATTGATAGTAATTTAAATTTTTATAGATTGAAAATAAGGAAAAAGTTCCCTATATAAAGTTATTAAATGTTGTGATATTACCCTAACTTCATCTAATACTGCTAAAAAATTTATATCTCCTTCCCACCGAGGAACTAATTGAAGATGAATGTGATCTGGATATCCTGCACCAGCTATTTTTCCAAGATTAAAACCTATATTAAAACCATCAGGTTTTAAAACTTTTTTAAGAATTTTTACAGCTTCTTGAGACATTTTCATTATATTTAAAAGTTCTTCTTCAGTTAAATCTTCTAATTCTGCTACATGTCTTCTTGGAGCAATTAATAAATGTCCTGTATTATAAGGAAATTTATTCATTATTACCAGAACTTTATCATCTCTGTAAAGAATTAGTCTTTCTTCATCAGGTAAAGAAATTTCTGGTGGACAGAAAATACAGCCAGCTTCTTTTTTACCAGACACATATTCCCCTCTCCAAGGAGCCCATAAAATCTTTCTTTCCATAATTCCTCCTTTATAACTTCTGGGTTTAGGATTAAAATAACACCAAGTAAAATACCATAAAATTTGATATTTAAAAGAATAAGAAACTTTTAAATACTTAGGATTTATATGTATAAAAACATTTTATATGGCTTTCTTTTTACCATCACTATAATTTTTCTTTCCTTTTTATACATAATTAATAAAAGCGCCCCTCAAAATTTTCTTAAAATAGCATTTTCTATTAATAAAAAATATTTATTTTTGAGTCTATTTGTGATTTTTTTATTTTATACCTTTGATAATTTAAGAACTTTTATTATTGCTCGTTCAGTGGGGGTTAAATATTCCTTTTTATATGGTTATGTAATAGTATTAATAAATAGTTTTGGAGCTACAGTAACTCCCTTTTATATAGGAGGAGAACTTTTACCTTTTTATACTTTAAAGAGAATAAAAGGAGAAATTTACCAAATAATGAGTATAGTAACCTTAAAAGGATTTTCAGGAATGTTTTTTTATATAATATTCTTTCCTTTTACTATCCATTCTATATTAATCAATCCTCACAAAGCAAAAAAAATTATTTTTTTGTTTCTTTTTATTTTATTTATAACTGTTATTTTATTTACTTTATGGCAATTGATTTTTAAAAAAAGATTAAAATTTTTAAGTAAAGAAACCCTAAGAAGTATAAAATATACTTTACTTAAATATCTTGTTATCTGTAAAAATTTTTTTAAAAAAAAGAAAAAAGTATTTTTAATAGTTTTAATGCTCAGTTTGTTTATGTATAATTCTTTGCTTTTTACAGGAATTTTTTTGATAAAAGCCTTTAATGAAAATGCTTTTTCTATAAAAGAAGTTTTTTTAGCTCAGTTACCTCTAATTTATGCTATTTTTATGAGCCCCACTCCTGGAGGAAGCGGAGTAGGAGAGATAGGAGCATTATCTGTTTTTGATACTTTTATAAATGCTGATTTCATAGGGATATTTGCAATTCTATGGAGGATTATAAATCAATATTTAGGTGCATTTATTGGAGGACTTTTATTTTTGATTTTAATTTTAAAAGATAGTTGTAAAAAAGATGGATAAGTTTGTGAATTATATAAATCCCTACTTTTATATTATTCAGGGAAGAAAATTTTTTTATAAAAAGGGATTATTTAAAAGTTTTAAAATTCCTATTCCTGTTATATCTGTAGGAAACTTATCTTTTGGTGGTAGTGGAAAAACTTCTCTTGTTAGATTTTTATGCGAGAATTTGCATCTTTATTTTAATATAACTGTGCTTTCAAGGGGATACAAAAGAAAAAGTAAGGGGCCGGTTATTGTTATGGAAAGAGGAAAATTAAAAGTTGATTGGGAAAAAGCAGGCGATGAGCCTTATTTATTAGGTAAAATTTTTGAAAAAAAGAAGATGAAAATTAGTATTTTAGTTAATGAAGACAGAAAAAAGGGAGGGGAAATAGCAATTAAAGAGTTAGGAGCTGAATTGATTATATTAGATGATGGTTTTCAACATCAAAAGCTTAAAAGAGATTTGGATTTGGTTCTTCTTAAAAAAGATGATTTAAAAGATAGACTTTTTCCTTTTGGGAGACTTAGAGAACCTTTAAGTTCTCTTGAAAGAGCAGATGCAATAATTTTGAGCTATCAAGAATATCAACCTTTTAATTTTTCTTATAATAAAAAACCTGTTTTTAAACTTTATAGAAAGGAATGGAAAATATTAAATAAAGATTTAAAAGAAATTTGCGAGCTTAAAGATAAGGAATTTGTGGCATTTTGTGGTTTAGCAGATAACAAGCAATTTTTCAATATTTTGGATAAACTTGGTTTAAAAATAAAGAAAAAACTTTCTTTTCCGGATCATTATCATTATAAGAATTTTAAATTAAATCTTCAACAAAATTATATTACTACTTTAAAAGATGGAATAAAATTAAATCCTCAGGAAAATCTTTATTTTTTAGACTTTAATATAGAAGTTAAAGGATTAATTGAATTTATTTTAAAATTCTTGAAATGTGATATGTTAAAAAATAATAATAAAATTGAATAAATAGGGGGTTTCTATGAGATTTAAGAAATTTTTGGTTATTTTCTTTTTTATTATTAGTTTAAATATTTTCCATTCTTCAGGACTTATGTCTTCTTCTATAATAAATTTTGAATTTTATACTTATAAAGGAGAAAAATATAATTTACAAAACTTTAGAGGAAAATATATACTTTTAAATCTCTTTACTACTTATTGTCCGACTTGTATAATTGAACTAAATACTTTAAATAAACTTAATAATATTTGTAAATCAGACAACTTAAAAATTATTTCTTTATTGGTAGATAGAGAAGGTATTCCATTACTTCCTAAAATTATAACTTCTCATAATCTTACTTATACAGTGGGAATAGCCCCTTCCAATATTTTTAAAATCTTTCCAGATTTTTCTATAACTCCTACAACTTATATATTAAATAAGAAAGGTAATTTGGTTGAGAAGATAGTAGGGTATAAAAATTTAAAAGATTGGATAAAAATTTTAAATAAATATGTAAGTTGTAATTAGATATAGTTTTAAAATAAATGGATCAATTATTGATTGATTTAAGAAAGCTGAAAGTATTTCTTAAAGTTTATGAAACTCAGAGTTTTTCAAAAACTTCAAAACTTCTTTATCTTACTCAACCTACTGTAACTCTTCATATAAAAGATTTAGAAGAGATTTTAGGTGTCAAATTACTTGATCGTAATACTCGAAAAGTAATTCCGAGTAAAGCTGGAAAAGTAGTATATGAATATGGTAAAGAAATAATAAATCTTTTAAAAGAAATGGAAAAAGAACTTGAAATATTTAAAGATGAGAAAAGAGGGATAGTAGAAATAGGAGGAAGTACTATTCCAGGACAATATATTCTTCCCAAAATTATAAAGAGCTTTAAAGAAAAATATCCTCAGATTTCTGTTTATTTAAAAGTAGGAGATAGTAGAGAAATAGTTGAAAAAGTCATTAAAGGGGATTTTGATCTCGGAATGGTAGGTGCAGTGTTTAAGAATAAAGAATTAGTATATATCCCTTGCTATGAAGATGAGATTGTTCTGATAGCACCGCCTGATTTTCCTAAGGATGAAATAAGTTTAGAAGAGCTTTATGATATTTCTTTAATAAAAAGGGAGGAGGGTTCAGGAACTTGGGAAAATGCTATAGAAAGTTTACAAAAAAAAGGATTGGATATTTTAAAATTAAATATTGTAGGTGAGATGGGATCAACTGAAGCTATTAAAGAATCTGTAAAAGCTGGGCTTGGATGTGGATTCATATCTTCCTTAGCAATAGAATTGGAAAAAGCACTAAATCTTCTTAAAGTAATAAAAATTAAAAATATTTCTATAAAAAGAAAGTTTTATTTAATTTATCCAAAAGTTAAAAAAATAACTTCTTCAGAGGAAAAATTTATAAAATTTATTAAAAAATTTTCTAATCTAAGCTAAATATGGAAGTTCTTTTGATAATCCTTGAAAAATTTTATTATAAGCACATCCTCCATTTCAAACTTTAGAATTTTCTTTCTATCATTCAATTTAATAGCAAAAGCTTTTATTTCAGTAATATTAGTTATTCCTAAATCTTTTTATCAGGTTTAAATAGTAATCTCTAAAGCTTTCAGATCTTCATTTTTTATCAAAGCAGATTTAATACAAGTTAAACCTACATCAAGTCTAAGCACTTTCATTTTTTACATCTTTAAAGTTTCTATAAAAGCTTCTATTCTGGTTTTGAGCTGTCCTATATCTTCCATACTATAATCTGTTTTAAGGTAACACTTTTACAGTGGGGCAACCGTTTTCT
>Ga0190337_1000073_pt1 | contig 17373 bp, 13 predicted proteins | sample 4872041011_MG_FD_161677 | JGI IMG/M metagenome (GOLD analysis project Ga0190337, IMG submission 161677) | Hydrothermal vent sediment bacterial communities from Southern Trench, Guaymas Basin, Mexico - 4872-04-10-11_MG | ecosystem: Environmental > Aquatic > Marine > Hydrothermal vents > Sediment ...
TTTAATCTTTCTCCGTCTTCTTCACTAAAAGCAGAAAGCACTTTTAATTTTTCTTCCAGTCTTTCTCTTTCTCTAAAGTATTCTTCCAATGCCTGACACCTTTTATAACGCTCTAACAAAGTGCGTTTTTTTAAGATTTGTTGCAAAAGAGCATTTTTCTCTTCCCATCGGGACAATGCCTGCTTTAACTGCCTTTCTTCTGCCTCCAATGTCCTTTTGTTATGTTCCATAGTCCTAATTTCTATATAAAGTTTCCTTTCATGCTCTAGCTGGTCTCTCTCTTCTTTTAGTCCTTTTATTCTTTCATTAATTAGACCTGTTTTTAAAATACGCTGATTCAAAACCTGTAAATCTTTCCCAATCAATTCCTTAATTTCTGATTTGGCTTGTTCCAGGAGGTCTAAATTCAATAATTTTGCCTTTAGATGGGTTAAAAATCGTTTAGGCTCTTTAAAATCTAACTCTGCTGTGTGAACAAAATAAATATTTTCAAACAAATCCACACCCATATTTAAAAAAAATGGGAGACCATCATTTATAATAATCTCTTTTCCCTCTGATAGAACCAGGGTTATTTCTATCTTGTTTTTTAGTTTTTTTCGGCCCTTTTTCCCAAATAAACTCCATTTTATACCTTCTAACAGACTGGTTTTTCCTGCCTCATTAGGGCCATAAATGAGATTTAGGCCAGGTGTAAACCAAAATGCCTGATTTTTGAAGATTATAAAATCATCAAACTTTATTTTTTTTATCCACATTCTCACAGTGTTTTAAAAGGCTAATACCACGGTAAAGCACCTGCCACCAAAATTCCTTTTCTGGACTTTGCCTTACTCTATGCTGTACCGCCTCTTTAAACTGTTTTGCCAAACGATTTTCTTCAATCCAACCCAGGTCTACAGTCTCATCTTGCCAGCTAACCTCTATTGCTCTTTCCTTTAAAAAGGCCTCTGCTTTTAACTGAAATGCTTGAAAAAGGAGTTTGTCTGCTACTCCCTTTATGGTAAGGCGTAAAAAACAAGGCCCAAAATCTTGAGCCAGCTCTTCTATCTTTGGCCAAAGGGCATGAATATCCTCTTTAGGAATTTGAATATCCTGGCATAAATATGGCCTTTGGTATCCGATTTCAATAGGATACACCCTCAATCCATGGTCATATTGAATAATAAATACCTGCCGCGGACCAATTTCTTTAAAAGAAAGGGGTTCTATACTGCCAGGATAAACACATTGCGTTTTTCCTACTTGCCATTGTTTAGGATTGTGGTAATGCCCTAAAGCTAAATAATCCAGGTTTAAATCCCTAATGTCCTCAGGACTTAGAGGGCAATGGATGGCCTGACTATCTCCTAAATCAGAAAATACCTCAGGTAGAGTGATATAACTGGCATGACAGACACCTATTTGACACTCTGCCCCGCTATCCTGTTTTAAGCCTACTAAATCCTGACCGCTAAGTTCGGGTTTAAAAGGGAAAAAATGTAACGCTATTTTATCTAAATTGACCACAGTATATTTATAGAAAACATTCACACCTGGTAACTCTAAATCAGTTAGGGCATTTCCTTGTCTCAAATCGTGATTACCTGGGATGATAAAAATCTGTATGCCCTGATTGGCCAGTTTGTTTAAAGAAATAACAAATTTTTTCTTTAACACTGCTTCTGCCTGGCCATTGTCAAATACATCACCAGCAATGAGCAAAATATGAATGTTTTCTTTTAAGGCTATTTCAATTATCTTTTCCCATTGATGCCAGATATCTCTGTCTTTTCCTGTTCGCCCTAAATGGAGGTCAGCTGTATGCAGAATTCGCATAGTTCAAATTTAACAAACCCATTCTCATCTGGCAAGGAAAGACAAAATCCGCGACCTCTTTTGGGATAAAATTCCGGCCTGCCCGACGGCAGGCAGGTTTTCTTTTAAAGTTATTCCGGATCTGAGGTAGGAAGAAAAAGGGAATGTTTAACTTTCTTGGTTCAAGGGTTTCAATTTGAATTTTAAAATTTTTGTTTTTTTAAGTTGTTTTTTTACCCCTTTACGGTCTAAAATAGGAGATGCTGTAATTGCCTTTATGGCTGCATAAGCAGTGGTAGCTATCCAATTAGGGGTGACATAATAATGGGTTAAAAATTGCCTATTAAAATCTTCTTGTAATTTAGGAAGTAAAGTAGGTGTGAGTATGAGTATTTTTTTACTTGTCCCTTGGGCAATTTTTTTAAATTCTGGGTCTAAAAAATAAAAAGGACTTAAAAAATAAGGGTCAAGGCCGGTGTCTTTGATTTGGGAAATAATAAATGCCCCTGTAACCGGAGTAGTAATACACACAATGGCTTTGGGTTTCTTTCTCTTCAAAGTAGGCAATATAGAAGAAATGTCATAGCTATTTAAGGAATAACTAAATTCAGGTTTAATATGGACTGTTTCTCTTAAATATTGACTTAGTGCTTCTGACCAAGGAGTATTTTCCCAAAAAATTGCCCAACTAAAATAATTTTTGTTTAAAAATAGAGCCATTTCTTTTGCCTGGTCTTCTGTTTTTAAAATAGGCACCATCCAGCCATCAGACTGAGGAAATTCCTGAAAACAACCAGGGCTAATTATAGGAATATGGTTTTTTTTAATAAGAGAAAGTATACTTTCTAAACAACTACACTTTAAAGGGCCAATAACGGCCAAAATCTGTTTATCATTGATTAAACCTTCAAAAATCTGTTTTGTTTTAGTGAGAGCACCTTGATTGTCAAACACTACTAACTGCAGCGCTCTATTCTTTTCCTTTAATCCCAATGTTACTGCCTGTTTGCAAGCCTCACCCCATGGAGCAAGAGGACCACTTAAAGGGATTACTAAGGCTAATTTGTTCTCTGAAGGAATTTTTTCTTTACACCCTAACCCAATCACACAAATTAAAAAAAATATCACAATATATATTTTCAGCTTCTTCTCCTTTCCCTAAATAGTAATTTCAAAGGAATGTATTTAAAACCCAATTGGTGTAATTGATTTACTAAAAAACGCTTGTAATTTTCAGGTATTGCTTGAGGATAATTGGTAAAGATTACAAAAGTAGGAGGCTTGATATCTACCTGAGTAATATAATATAATTTTATAGGCCGATTTTGATAAAGTGGTGGTTGATACTTACCCCAGATTTCCTCCACGAAACGATTGAGCTGGCCAGTAGATATTCGCAAAGTATATTCTTGATAAAGTGTATTCAACATTGCAAAAATCTGTTTCAATCCCTCACCTTTTAAGGCAGAAACAGTGATCACTGGCAAAAAAGAGGCAAATCTTAACCTTTGTCTAATATTTTCTATGTATTCCCTTTTAAATTTAGATGTAGTAGGCATGAGGTCCCATTTGTTGACTACAATTAGAATACATTTCCCACATGCTATAGCATAGTTGATAATCTTTATATCTTGGTCAGTTATCCCCTCAGGGGCTTCTAGCAATAATAAGGTAATGTCTGTATGCTTAATAGCCCTTAAGGCCCTTTTTACACTATACCTTTCCAATCGGGTTTTAATACGAGTTTTACGCCTTAATCCAGCAGTATCCATAAATAAATAGGTTTTATCATCATATTTTAAAATGGTGTCAATAGTGTCTCTAGTAGTTCCTGGGATATCGCTTACTACGCTACGTTCATCCCCTACTAACCGATTAAACAAAGACGACTTACCTACATTGGGACGGCCCACTAGAGCCACTTTGATTGCCATAGAAGGGATTTTTTCTTCTTTTGTCTCTTCTGGTGAGACAAGCGTTAAGGCTTCATCTATTAATTCATATATCCCATGTCCGTGTATGGCTGAAATAGGCCAAATCTTCTCCACACCCAAGGCATAAAATTCAGATAAATCCTGTAACTGTTTTTCCCCATCTACTTTATTTACTGCACATAATACCGGTTTTTGGGTTTTTCTCAAATACTTCATAATTTCCACATCTATAGGGGTTAGCCCTGTCCTAACATCTGTCATAAAAATAATCACATCTGCTTCAACAATTGCTTTTTGGCATTGAATAATCACTTGGGGCAAAATAGGTGTTGCTTCATCTGGAGGTAAGAACCCACCAGTATCTACTATAGCGATCGCCCTTCCTTCCCACTCCATTTCTCCATAAAGTCTATCCCTAGTCACTCCAGGAGTGGCATCTACAATGGCCTTACGCTTTTTTATTAAACGATTAAATAGGGAAGATTTACCTACATTAGGACGACCCACTAAAGCAATAGTTATCTTTTTTGCCATAATAAATAAGCCTTTTTAATTACCTTTTTTAATTCTGCATTAATGTTTAAGTCATCTAATGTTTCTATTGGCTGCCATTGCACCGCTAAGGCGTCAGATTGAGGTTGGGCCTTTCCTTTTAAAAAATGGCACAAAAAATCTATGATTACATAATGATACCTTATCTTACCTGCATTATCAGGAAAGATGCGTTCTACCACCTCTACTAAACCTTCCTTAGAGATTTTAATCCCTGTCTCTTCTTCTACTTCCCGCACTATTGCTTGCTCTAAAGTTTCCCCTACTTTTACTAACCCCCCAGGGATGTTCCACTCTCCTTCTCCAGGGGGATTTTTCCGTTTAATAAGCAACACCTTATCTTCTAAAAATACTATCCCACCCACTCCCACCAATGGTTGTTCTGGATATTTTCTCTTCATGGCCTACATTTACGACAAGGACTATAACCCTGATAAAAGGCATCCCATTTTCTGTTAAAAATTATGCGGTAGGCAGGTGAGATGTGCTTTCCATACTTACAATAAGGACGATGAAATTTGTGTGAACGGCGATTGCCTATATAATAATCACAACTCTCTTTAAGAAGTATTTGCCAAATATTCTTTTTGGCCTGCATAGCTTCCTGCTGGGCAGCTAATAATTTTTTGGCATATCTCAAATGTGGTTTTAAGAAAAGCACATGGGCATAGCCTGCCTTGACCATCTCTAAATTGATAAATGTCCCATCTTTTAAGAACACATATCCCAAAAGACGCCCATAACGGTCATAGGGTTCAATATCTGTTTCTATCCGCACCTGTTTACCTTTAACCAAATGGATATTATAATGGAGTGCTTCTTTTCCAAAAGGCTCTCCTGGCTTTTGTTCATGAGCAATTTCTGGGGCATTTATTCCAAGGTATCTCACTTTTTGTCCATTATCTAATACAATGCTATCTCCATCTATTACCCAACGCACATAATGCCATTGGGCATCACAGGCAGAACATAGGATTAATACAAAAAAAATGGCCAGGCGTAGGTATTTTAACATAATAGTTAGCTTAACTTAGTTTAAATAGGGTTTCAAGCCTGCCCCTTGATCTCAAAAGAAAGGAAGGGGTCTAATCTACAAAATACAGTTAAGAAAATAGAAAACGGAAATTTCCAGTTCCCATTTCCCAGTTCCAACGTGTTAACTTGCAAACTTTCTAACTTGCAACTTTGTAAACGTGTATAAAGAAGGAAAGGGAAACAGGAAACAGAAAATAGAAATTCCCAATTCCCATTTCCTAATTCCCAATTTTAACGTCCCAACGTTCTAACGTGCAAACGTGTAAACGTTCCAATTTAACAGAAGGTGATTTTGCATTTTTCAATTTGCATTGAGCCATCCTGCCTGTCGGCAGACAGGTGCGCTTATCATTTAGATCTCCGTTAAAATTACTTTGACGAAGTCCTAATAAAATTGACTCTTTATTTAAACCTTATCTTTTGTAACCAATTTGCAGCTACTGAAATTTAAAAATTTTTTAGAATAAACCAGGAATCTTTAATCCTCCAGTTATTTTACTCATCTCTTCTGCCACCATTTCTTGGGCCTTTCTCAGGGCATCATTCACTGCCGCTAAAATGAGGTCTTGAAGCATTTCTATATCCTCTGCATTGACTACCTCTGGGTCTATAGTAATAGATAAAATTTCCTGTTTCCCGTTTGCTATTACCTTTACCATCCCACCACCTGCAGAAGATTCTACAGTTTTTTGCTCTAGTTCTGCTTGCAACTCTGCCATTTTAGCCTGCATTTTTTTAGCTTGTTTCATTAATTGGTTGATGTTCATTGTTTCCTCCGTGATGGAGTAACTACTTCACCTCCAAATATTTTTAATACTTGCTTTAAAAAATCCAATCCCTTCTTGTTTTCTTCTATTGTATCTATTTTGGGGTGATTTTCTTTAAATTTGTGATTGGTATCAATAATAATTTCACCTTCCTTGCCCAAACAATTTTTTAATATTTGCCACAATTGCTTGTCCTCTAGTAACTTTGCTTTTGTTTTGGACATTTTTAAGGTTATAGTAGTATCATTCCGGATTACAGGGGCATTTTCTAAAATAGGCACTAGAATGGGACATTCTCTTTTTAAACTCTTTAAAAAGGCCTTTTTAAAGATTATATCTTCCTGAATTAAAGATTCCCTTTCACTTTCTTCCTCAGGCCTTTCAGATTCTTTTGAGCGTTTGGTTTTTAATTCAACATGGCTAAGTTTTTTTATAATCACATCAATAGGAACAATATTAGCAAACTCTGTGAGTTTAATTAAAAGAGCTTCTAAAACAAAACGAGGTTGAGTGGAATTTCGCAATATTTGTTCTTCAGCCAACAGTATATCAAATAGTTGTTCCAGATGTGTCAGGGGATAAATTTGAGCCAGAGTGGCTAATTGGGCACGTTCGTGTTCTGGTAAATCTACCAATGAAGTTTGAGGATTGATTTTGATCATTAACAGATGACGCCAATACATGACTAGCTGACGGTAAAACTCCTTTAGGTCTTCTCCTTGTTCACAAATATGGGAAACGATTTCCATTACTCTATTTATATCGGTTTTTAAAATAGCCTCTAAGGCTTGAAGTATCAACTGGGTATCAAATAGACCGAGAATGGCCCGCACGTGCTCCCCTTGGATAGGGGGTGCAGAAAAAGAAACTACCTGGTCAAGAAGGCTTAAGGCATCACGTAAACTTCCATCTGCAGCACGAACGATAATCCAAAGTGCCTCTTGGTCAATTTTTATTTTTTCTTGAGTGATTACTTCTTTAAGCCTTTGGTGCAAAATTTGATTGCTTATTCTGCGAAAGGGATAGCACTGACAGCGGGACATGATAGTAGATGGAATTTTATGCGGTTCGGTAGTGGCAAAAATAAAGATTACATGGGGTGGTGGCTCTTCGAGGGTCTTGAGTAAGGCATTAAAGGCCTCTTTGGTCAACATATGGACTTCATCAATGATATAAACTTTATACCTACTGCTAGAAGGAAGATACCTTACATTTTCCCTAATTTCTCTAATTTCATCTATACCCCTATTGGAGGCCCCATCCATCTCATAGACATCCATGGAAGTGCCCTGAGCGATTTCGCGACAGGAAGGACATTGATTACAAGGTTCTGGAGCAGGTCCCTTTTCGCAATTTAATGCCTTAGCTAGGATACGGGCAACAGTGGTTTTCCCAACTCCTCTGGGGCCACAAAAAACCATGGCATGAGGCACGCGGTTAGCTTTAATGGCATTTTGGAGTGTAATGGTTACATGAGATTGGGCAGCTACTTCCCTAAAAAATTGAGGACGCCATTTTCTGGCTAATACTAAATAAGACATGCTTCATATTGTAGAGCGGCAGCCAGGCTACCTGCAACACACGACAGCTCCCACTTACCGCTGCTCCCTTCCGGGCCTGACGGGGTTCGCAGGTTGTCGTTGCACAGGGCCCAGCTACCAGTTTTTATTCTCTTATGGCGGAGAGAGTGGGATTCGAACCCACGGTGCGCTTTTTAAACGCACACACGATTTCCAGTCGTGCCCCTTCGGCCTCTCGGGCATCTCTCCCTGGCGGAGAGGGTGGGATTCGAACCCACGTGTCCTGCTCATCACAGGACAAGGCGATTTCGAGTCGCCCCCGTTACGTCCACTTCGGTACCTCTCCGCTTTTTAAAAAATGCTTGCATCAAGGCCTGTGCTTCTTGGGCCATGATGCCACTTTTTATTTCTAAATAGTGATTTAAATTAAAATCTTTTATGTTTAAAACAGAGCCAAAGGCTCCCATTTTAGGTTCAAAAGCACCAAATATTAAACGTTTTATCCTTGCTTGCATAATTGCCCCTGCACACATCAAACACGGTTCTATAGTAACATAAAGCTCAGTATCTAGCAAGCGATAGTTTCCTGTGATTTTTGCAGCCTGACGCAAGGCAAGTATCTCCGCATGGGCAGTAGGGTCAGCCAATTGTATCACTTGATTATGAGCTATACTTAAGATTTTTTCTTGTTTTACCACCACTGCCCCTACGGGCACCTCTCCCTCTTTTTCTGCTTTTAAGGCCTCCTGTAATGCTATTTCCATAAAATATATATCTTTATCTTTCTCCATTTTACCATTATAACATATAATATATAGTAGCCAAGTTAGGGGTTAAATGTCTTTTACTTATCAACAAGCACTGGAATTCTTAAATACCCTACAGTCTAAAGGGATAAGACCAGGATTAAAAAATATTGCTTTAGCCCTGGCTAGATTTGGGAATCCCCAATTCCAATTTCCTGCTGTCCATATTGGAGGCACAAATGGTAAGGGTTCTACCGCAGCCATAACGGCCAATATCTTAAAAACGGCTGGATATAAAGTGGGACTTTTTACTTCACCGCATTTACATTCAGTCAGAGAGCGGATTCAGATCAATTCCCAACACATTTCTCAGGCTGATTTTGCTTCTATGGTCAAAGAAATAAAAGATGGACTTTCTATCGATTTAACTTACTTTGAATTTCTTACCTTAATGGCCTTTTTTTATTTTGCTCAAAATAAAGTAGATATAGGGGTGATAGAAGTAGGATTAGGAGGGCGTTTGGATGCCACTAATCTTTTATTACCTAAAGTAACTATAGTCACCAATGTTCATTTAGACCATCAACATTGGTTAGGTCGTTCTTTAAAGAGTATTGCTTTAGAAAAAGGAGGAATTATCAAATATAATACCCCTTTTATTACTGGAGTTAAACAAAAGGACTTGATTTCTTTATTGCAGAAAATTTGCAAGTTAAAAAATGCCTCTTTTTATCAAATAGGTGCGGATATAAGATATCGCCGTGGTAAACATGGATTTAGTTATTTTGGACTTAAAAGACATCTTTCCCATTTGAAATTGGGCCTTAAAGGTGAATATCAAATAAAAAATGCCACCTTGGCCTTAGGAGCTATAGAAGTCTTAGAAAAAGTAGGCTTTACAGTAAAAGATAAACACATTCAAAAAGGATTAAAGAGTGTATCTTGGCCTGGCAGATTTGAAGTAATAACTTCATCACCTAAGGTGATTTTGGATGTGGCTCACAATCCTGCTGGGGCTATGGCCTTAAAAAAGAACTTATCCAGTTATAATAAAAATTTGGTTTTAGTGTTGGGTATTATGCAAGATAAAAATATAAAGAAAATAATGAAAATATTAGCCCCTTTAGCCCAAATAGTGATTGTTACTTCGCCTCAAACACCCCGTGCGGCAAAGGCAGAATTATTAAGTAATATAGCTAAAAATTATTGTTCACATATAAAAATAATCCCTTCTGTGTCTCAAGCAATTACAACTGCTTTATCCATAGCTACTCCCAATGACCTTGTTCTGGTTACTGGTTCTCTGTATACTGTGGCTGAGGCCAGAGAAGCATTGAGGCTAAGATGTTTGGGAAAATAATTTTTTTAATTATAATTTATCTCTTTTTTTCTATGAATTTATTTGCCCAAAAAAATAATATTCCTCAAGAACTTATAAAAATAAAGGCCGATCAAATTATCTACGATGAGAAAAATAATACCTATCAGGCACAAGGACGGGTCTCTCTTGACCAGGGAAAAAGACATATTGAAGCAGATAAAATAATGGTGAATTTAAATACTAATCAAGCTAAATTAAAAGGAAATGTCTTTTTTAAAATGGACCAGGATTGGATAAAGGCAGAGGCCGCTGAAATGGATTTAAATACCTATCAAGGCATTCTTTATCAAGCACAAGTATTTATGAGTGAAAATCACATTTATATTAAGGGAGAAAAGATAGAGAAAACAGGAGAGCAGACTTATTTAATTGAACATGCCTACTTAACTACCTGTGATGGAAAGCCTCCAGCTTGGCACTTTACAGCTAAAAAGGTAAAAGTTACCCTTCAAGGATGGGCAACTGCCTCTAATATTACTTTTTGGGCTAAGTCCATGCCTTTAGCTTATGTGCCTTATTTAATTATACCTGCCAAAAAAGAGCGTCAGTCAGGTTTCCTTTTTCCCTATTTTGGTCATTCAAGCCGAGATGGAGTTGATTTTACCTTGCCTTTTTTCTGGGCTATTAAACCCAATATGGATGTTACGCTCTACCAGCGTTATCTCAGCAATAGAGGATGGATGGAAGGTTTAGAATACCGTTATATCTTGAATGAAACTGATAAGGGATTTTTTTACTTTGATTATCTTAATGATGACAGAGAAGATATAGATTTTACCTGGGATGAATTCTCCAGGTCTAATAAGAAACGTTGGTGGTGGCGTTCAAAACAAGACCACATTCTTCCAGGAAATATCTATGCCCAAATAGACCTAGATTTAGTAAGCGATCAGGATTATATCAGAGAATTTACTGAAGGATTTAATAGTTATCGCAGTTGTCGTAAGGAATTTCTACATTATTTTAACCGGGGTTTTCGTACAGACGAAGCAGCTTTACTGCGGGAATCTTCATTAAGTTTGACCAAGAATTGGTCTAATTACAGCTTGGTGGCTGAAGCCCAATATACCCAAAACTTAGACAAGTCCCAAGACGAATACACCTTACAGCGTTTACCTCAAATCTCTTTTTTGCGTAATGATAGCCGGCTATTTCATACGCCCCTTTTTTTCAAATTAGATACTATCTCTACTTATTTCTGGCGTTTGGAAGGGATAAAAGGACAACGCATTCACTTTGCTCCTAGTTTTTCTCTACCCTATAAAAATAAATACTTTAAACTCTTACCTAGATTTAGTTTTTTTGAAACAAGTTATTTTTTAACAGAAAAAGAAAAAAGTCGCTTTTTATATGAAACATCTTTAGAGGCAAAGACTGATTTATGGGCTCGTTTTTCTTTATTTGGGAATTTCATTCATCACTTTGAACCCAGTATAGTATATACATTTAGACCTAGAGTGGAGCAGAGTGGTTTGCCTAAGTTTGATGGCCTGGATCGATTACCTGAACTTAATCAGATTACCTATAGTTTTACTAATTATTTTTTTAGGGAAGAAGGAGGCAAACTTAAAGAATTGATGCGATTTTATATCAATCAAAGTTGTAATTTTGATAAAAAATACCATCCTTTATCTGATTTATTGATTGAATGGCAAATAAAACCCCTGTTTGGTGTTTTTTTGGATGCTGAAACGGCTATTTCTCCTTATGGTGATGGTTTCACAGAAGCCAACATAATGTTTGGTTTTAGCACAAAACGTGCAGACTATTTCAATATTAACTACCAATATCGGCCAGGAGAAACCGAGGACTTGGCCACAGAAGTATTTGTTCATCTTATCCATAATTGGAGTCTTCGTCTTTATAATCAACATTCATTTCGTTATAAGCAAGATATAGAAAAGCGAGTTTCTCTGCGTTATACTGCTCAATGTTGGGGAGTGGAATTTGTTTATGCTGACATTTACGATGATACTAAATTTATGGTTATTTTTAGCCTTAATGGCATTGGTGAAATAAAAGGTATTAGCCTTAGCGGTGGGTAAAGTTTTTATTGGCACCAGCGGATATAGTTATAGTCATTGGGAAAATGGTGTTTTTTACCCTCCTCATCTGCCCAAAAGAAGACAATTGGAATATTACACTCAGTTTTTTGAAACCGTGGAATTAAATGTTACTTTTTATCGCCTTCCTCAGCTAAAGGCATTTTCTAGCTGGTATCAGCGCACCCCAAAGCATTTTTTATTTGCTGTGAAGGGAAGTCGCTTCATCACCCATGTGAAAAAATTGAATACCCCCCAAGAGGCCTTAAAGAACTTTTTTGATAGAGCCCTAGTGTTAAAAGAAAAATTGGGAGTAATACTTTGGCAGTTACCACCAGGTTTTAAATGCAATCTTAAAAGGCTTCAAGAATTTCTGGAGGCTTTAAAAACTTGGAAAAATTACCGCCATGCCTTTGAATTTCGCCATCTCTCTTGGTTCTGTGAGGAAGTGTATGATTTAGTGCAAGCATATAATATGACTGTCTGCTATGCAGATTGGCCTGGTTTAGAAATATATCCACCAGATGTTTTTTCCTTTATTTACATAAGAAAGCATGGCCCAACTACGCAAAGGGTATATACTGGTTGCTATCTACCTCAAGAATTAGAAAAAGATGCAAATTTTATCCAAAAACAGCTTAAAAAAGGACGAGAGGTATTTATTTACTTTAATAATGACGCCTTTGGTTATGCCGTTAAAAATGCCCTGGAATTGAAGAAATTGCTGGAGAGATAAATGCGTTTATTAGCCCTACCTTTTGAATCCGCTATATTAAAAAAAGCAGTTGAAATTATCTTAAAAGAGCATAAAGATTTAACTCATATTGCCGTTATCTTTCCTACTCAACGCAGTAAGGTTTATTTTCAACAATTTTTAGCTGAAATTAGTGGAAAGGAGGCCATGCTTCTTCCTCGGCTTTATGAAGTGAGTGAATTTTTGCAAGAGGCTACTATCAGTCCTTATCCAGGATTTTTGCTTAATCAGTGGCAGCGGAATTTGTTTTTAAAAGAGGCCATCTTTCAGGTAAGACAGGACATTTCTAAACTCTTTGGCAATCAATTAGGGCCTTGGGAAGAAGATTTTTTAGAGTTTGTAACTACTGGCCAAAGATTATTACGGTTTTATGATGAAATTTTGCGAGAAAGGATTAGTTTTGAAGCACTCAAAAAAGAAGCCCTTTATACAGATTATGAAACCCATGTAGAAATTTTGGCTAATATCTTTGAACATTATGCTAAATTGCTTAAGGAAAACAGATTTATTGATCCTGTTTTAAAAGAAACTGCCTTACTTCTGGATGAAGATTTCCTTCAAACATTTAAGGCTATTTATTTTATTGGGGTCATCACCATGACCCGGACAGAGACAACATTTTTTAAAGGTATAAATACTTATGCACCCCTTACCGTCTTTTTTCAGGCCAACAAGAAAGAAGGTCTTATTTCTCACCAAAAGGTAATTTTGAACCGCTGGGGGAAAAGTGAAAAGGAGGTGCATTGGTTAGAAAACAATACAACGTTTAATCCACCTCCGAGCTGGACTATTAGGGCGTTTCCCCAAGTAACGATGCAAATGGGGTTGATTTTATCGGCCATTACGCAAGCATTAAATGATGGGATTAAACCCCATCAAATTGGAATAGTTCTTCCTGATGAGGAATTTAAATATTTACTTTTGAGTTATCTATCAGAACACAATTTAAATCTTACCATGGGGCTTGATATAAAACATACCTTAAGTTATGGATTTTTAGAAAGGTTTTTTGAACTATTTAGCTCAGAGACAGAATATGGTTTTTATTATCAGCCATTTTTAGGAATCTTAAGTCATCCTATAATAAAAACACTTTTTAGAGAAGAAGTTAAACAGTGGCAAGAAATAGTCTTAAAAAACAATCTCCTTTATGTAAAAAAAGAGATTTTACCTAAAAATAGGCTTTTTTCTTTCTTAAATAAAATCAAAAGAAAATTGACCCAAAAAACCTTTGATGCTTTTTGTAAAAATCTGATTCAAGTGCTTGAAGAATTTCATGGATATCCTGAACTAAATGCCTTACTCGGGCATTATCGTGAAATAAGAGGTTTAAATAAAATTTTAGAGGCATTACAAGAATTGAGCACTTTAGAAAAATTAGGAGTAAAAATAGCAAAACAACCAAAATTTTCCCATTTTTTTCGTTTTATCCTAAAGCACCTTGAGACTTTAACTTATCCATTACCTGCTCGTTTAACCCAGGCCATACAAGCGATGGGGATTTTAGAAACCAGAAATATGCAATTTGATGTGGTGATCATTCCCAACATGAATGAAGGATTATTTCCGGCATCAAGTGAAAAGGACCTATTTTTGAATACTGCCTTGAGAAAACGTTTGGGATTACCTACCTATAAAGACAGGGAAGGACTCTATGGGTATTATTTTAGCCGTTTGACCGGAGGGGCAAATAGGATTTATTTGAGTTATGTGAATGACCCCAAACAGGGAGTAAGAAGTCGTTTTATAGAAAAATGGGTTTTTGAGGAAATAAAAAAAGGGAGAGATTTGGGAAAAATAGAAGAAGAAATTAAGGCTTACCACCACTATCTCCCATTCATTATGCCTCAAAAAGATATACAAATACCCATAAAAGTGTCTGTGCGTAAAGACAAAAATACCTTAGCTTACCTAGAAACCCTTAAGTTCAGCCCTTCTGCCCTTTTAAGCTACCAATGCTGTCCTTATCAATTTTACTTAAAATATGTTTTACAAATTCCCACTCCTTTAGAAATAAAAGAATGGTTAACACCTCAAGATATTGGACAATTATTACACATTACTTTAAAAGAAGTTTACACCACATGGCAGCCATGGGAGATGTCAGAAGAAGAATTTTATCACTTGTTAATGCGCGTGTTAACAGAAAAACTACAACAGATACCTCAATTCATACATCAACCGGCTTCACGATTGGGCATAGAGATTTTAAAAGAACGTTTTAGATTTTTTGTCAGACAGGAGTATCAAGACTTTCAGTCAGGTTGGCGTCCTCAGCCTCAATGGTTGGAAACGGAAATAGAAATGAAGTTCAAACTGGGAAAAAGGATGGTTAGCCTAAAGGGAATTCCAGATAGAGTGGATAAAAAAGAAAGATTTTTCAGAGTCATAGATTATAAAACTGGGTATGCTCCAGGGCCTAAACAATGTGAACCTGGTCCTGAATTTAAAGGGATTCAATTGCCTTTTTATCTCTGGCTTTTAAACCATAAATATGGCATTCCCTTTCAGGCCTGTGAAGTTTTAGGGATTTATGACCTGAAAACAGAGTTTAAAATTAAAGAACCTTATAAAACATTTAAGCACAATCCCTCTATATATATGTCTGAGTTTAAACTCTGGCTGGAAGATACCTTGGCTCGTCTATTTGATACCTCAAAAACCTGGGAGAAAAAACCCTCACCGGAGTGTGATTATTGTCCTTATAAAAGTATGTGTGAAAGGTAATTAATCGAATCTAAATCCTTTTTCGGTAAATAGTTTCAAGCAAGTATCTACCACTTTAGGGTCATAAAGAGTGCCTTTATTTTGGGCAATTTCTTCTAATGCCTTGTCTAAACCCAGGGCCGGACGGTAAGGCCGGTGAGAACTTATAGCTTCAACAACATCAGCTACCGCTAAGATTCTTGCTTCAAGGAGGATCTCTTTACCCTTAAGACCTTGAGGATAGCCAGAACCATCCATCATTTCATGATGTTGAAGCACAATTTGAGCAATTGGTTCTGAAAATTCTATATTTTTTAATATATCATATCCTACCTGGGGATGGGTTTTAATTAAGTTAGATTCAGCTTCGGTTAACTTAGTGGGTTTGTTAAGGATTTCAGCCGGTATAGCTATCTTGCCTATATCATGAAGGAGTCCGGCTATATAGATTCCCTCAATTCGCTCATCAGGAAGTCCCATTTCGGTAGCTATAGCACAGGCCAATTTAGTCACTCGTTGTTGATGCCCTGCAGTATAGGGGTCTTTTACTTTAGTGATTGTCGAGAGAGTGCGAACTATCTGCCAGAAAGTTTTTTTAAGTTTGTTATAACTTTGTTGAAGTTTTTCCTTTGCTCGTTTTTGCTCGGTGATGTCGTAATAATGCTCAATCCGTCCACCTACTAATGCACCAGTTCTAATTGGTATACTCCAATGCAGAAGAAATCGTTCTTTCCTTTTGCCAGAAGGAAGAACATGACATTCAAATTTCTCAACATAAGTGTTATTTTCATAAGTTCTAAACACAATTTGTTCAAATTGCTCAGGGTCTTCAAAGATGTACTTTATTCTTTCCTTTATGGCTTTGCGTTTATCACAGCCAATAAGACTATTTTTATCAATACCAAAAAAATCCTCTATAGTCCTGTTAACCCAGACAATTTTAAAATCCCTATCTAGGATAAATATTCCACTGGGCAAAGAGTCAATAGCATCATTGATAAGACTTGCATATTTTTCTTCACTCTCTCTCAGTTTTTTCTCCGCCTGCTTGCGTTCCTCTTCTATTTCTATACTGTACAAAGCGAAGGCCAGTTCTCCAGCTAATTCTTTAAATAACTTCTGCTCTTCCTTATCTCTAGCAAGTTCTCTGGGGATAGATACTGTTAACATGCCATATATCTTTTCTCCGTGTTCTAAACGCACTGTCATGGCACTTCTACCTTTGTATTTTCCTGCCAAAGGACAGTTAGTACAGATAGAAAATGGGTTTGAGGTTACTACTATGTCAGATTGAAAAAGTGCCTTCTCACCACAAATAGGTAACTTACCATCTTTAAGCAACTCAATCATTTTAAAAAAATCCTCACCTAGACCTGCTTCAGCAGCGGTTACAGGCTTACCATTCTCATCCCACAGGACAATCCAGGCGCTATGATAGCCTCTGGTTCCAATAAGGTTTTCACAAGCTCCTTTAAGGAGTCTGTCACGGTCTTTTTCTGTAGTAGTCAATTGGCTAACGTTGCACAGGGCTCGGAGTACAGCATTGAGGTGTTCTATTTTCCTTTCCATCCGGCTTTTGTAAAGAGCAATTTCGATATTAGAGTATAATTCTCTATCTGTGAATGGTTTGATAATGTATCCGTAAGGTTGGGTTATCTTTGCTCGCTGTAATGTGTTTTCATCTGCATAAGCAGTGAGATACACAACTGGGATATGGTAAAGGGAAGTTATTTGGTTAGCAGCTTTAATCCCATTCATTTTCCCCTTTAATACAATATCCATCAACACTAAATCGGGTTTATATCGTCCTGCCTGTTTGACTGCTTCCTCTCCTGTAGATACTATAGAGCAAACCTTATATCCTAAAGCTTCTAAACTCCTTTTTATATCTTCAGCCACAATCCTTTCGTCTTCAACCACTAAGATTTTTGTCTTTTTCATTTATCCAGCTCTTTGAATTTAATCTTGAATTCAGTTCCTCCAGTTCTATTGAGTTTTATTTTACCCCGAAGGTGGTCTTTGGCCAAAATAGTAACTAGATGTAAACCTAATGATTCTGTATTTCTAAAATCTATATCTTCTGGCATACTTATTCCATTATCGCTTACTATAAGTTCTAATTCATTTTCATTGGTTGGG
>Ga0190337_1000074_pt1 | contig 17319 bp, 19 predicted proteins | sample 4872041011_MG_FD_161677 | JGI IMG/M metagenome (GOLD analysis project Ga0190337, IMG submission 161677) | Hydrothermal vent sediment bacterial communities from Southern Trench, Guaymas Basin, Mexico - 4872-04-10-11_MG | ecosystem: Environmental > Aquatic > Marine > Hydrothermal vents > Sediment ...
CTTCTATTTTTTTCTTACATAAAAGGGGAATTGCATCTACTTGAACATATTCTCCCTCTCTTTTTAGTTTTTCATCTAAACCCAAAAGTTTAAGCCTATCTTTTTCTTCTTCACTTAATTCTGATAAATCCTTAAGTATAGGAGCTTCTTTAGCTGATTTGAAACTTTTTAAATCTATTGAATTTTTCATCATAAAAGCCCCAAAAAAATTCAATTCAAATAGTAAGTCTTTTTAGACATTTTTTGCATCCTTCGTATCCATATTTTTGAATACCTTCAAAAATTTCTATAGGATTCCCTTGACAATAAATTTCTCCATCCATAATAACATATCCAAGATCTGCAGCAACATACTTAAGAATAAATCCTGTGTGTGTAATTATTAATCCACTTTTATTTCTTGGCTTATAAGGAATATCTTTTTGTAAAAGTTTTTTGATCATCTCTCCAATTAGTTGAATATTTTCTACATCAACTCCTGATTCAGGTTCATCAAGTAAAACCAATTCTGGATCCTGAATTAGTAATTGAAGAAGCTCGCTTTTTTTTAGTTCTCCTCCTGAAAATCCTTTATTAACTTCTCTATCAAGAAAGTTTTCAAATTTAAAAGTCTGTGCCAGTTCCTCAATTTTTACATTATTTTCTTTGGCACACAATTTTAAAATTTCTCTCAATTTTACTCCTTTTATAGTAGGTGGTCTTTGAAACATTATACCAATTCCTCTTTTAGCTCTTTCATAAGGTGGAAGATCAGTTATATCTTCACCTTTAAAAAAGATTCTTCCATGTCTTACTTTATAAGCAGGAAAACCCATAATAGTCATAAGTAATGAAGTCTTTCCTGAGCCATTTCTTCCAAATATTACATGTGTTTGTCCTACCGGAAGTGTTAGATTAATTCCTTTTAATATTTCTTTATTTTCAACTTCTACCCAAAGATCTTTAATTTCCAAAAGTTTTTTCATTTTTAACCTCTTTTTAAGTAAAATGTTTTTTTATCTTCTGAGATTTTAATAAAACTTTGATAATTAGCAAGTAAGAATTGCTTTCCAATTTTTATCTTGAAAAATTTAAGTTCTATTCTAAACTTTAAAAACCAAATTCAGAAAATAAAAATTTTTTAGGGGAGGGAGATTTATTATATGGAAAAAATTGAGATAGATATTGATTCTTCAGCTCCCATTATTATTGAAACTGGAGAATATGCTAAACTTGCTGATGGATCAATAATTGTTAAACAAGGGGATACAGCAGTTTTAGTAACTGCTGTAATGGGTGAAAATTTAGTTGAAGGAATAGATTTTATTCCTCTTTCAGTAGATTATAGAGAACAAGCTTCTGCCTGGGGAAAGATTCCAGGAGGATTTATAAAAAGAGAAGGCAAACCTACAGATAGAGAAGTTTTAGTCTCTCGTCTGATAGATCGTTCTATAAGACCTCTTTTTCCTGAAGGCTTTTTTTATGACATAGTTATCACTGCTCTTACATTATCTGCTGATGAAAAATATGATCCTGATATTCTTTCTATTATAGGAGCTTCTGCAGCTTTACACATTTCTAAAATTCCTTTTGACGGACCTATAGCAGGTATAAGAATTGCGAGAATAAATGGAAAATTTTATATTAATCCTACCTATGAAGAAAGACAGAAGGCAGATTTAGATTTAGTGGTTGTTTGTTCTAAAGATGCAATTGTTATGGTTGAAGGAGGAGGGAAAGAAGTAGAAGAGAAAGCTATTACAGAAGCACTTTATTTAGCTTTGAAAAAATGTCAACCCTTGATAGAAGCACAAGAAACTTTAAGAAAACATATAGGAGTTTCTAAAAAAGAGATACATCCTTTAGATCTACCAGAAGAGATTAAAAATTCTTTAAAAGAATTCTGTTACGAAAAAATAATTAGAACATTAGAAATTTCTGATAAAAGGTTGAGAAAAGAATCTCTTGATAAAATTTTAGAAGAATTTATAACAACCTTAGAAAATCAAAATATTAACAAAGTTTATTTGAATTATTTTTATAAAAAGTTAATTAGTCAAATTTTGAGAAAAAAACTTTTTGAAGAAGGAAAAAGAATAGATGGAAGGACTCCTGATGAAATAAGACCTATAGAAATTAAAATTCATCCTTTTGAAAGACCTCATGGAAGTGCTATTTTTACTCGTGGACAAACTCAGGTTTTTGCAACAGTTACTCTTGGATCTCAAGAAGAGGCACAATTAGTTGAAAGTATTTATGAAGGAGAAACCTTTAAAAGATTTATGCTTCATTATAATTTTCCACCTTTTTGCACAGGGGATCCAAGACCCTGGGGACCACCAAGAAGAAGAGAAATAGGACATGGAGCTTTAGCTGAAAGAGCTTTAGAACCTTTTATCCCATCTGAAGAAGAATTTCCTTATATAATTAGAATTGTTGCTAATGTGCTTGAATCTAATGGATCTTCATCTATGGCAACCGTGTGTGCAGGTTCTCTTGCTCTTTTTGATGCAGGTGTTCCTCTGGCTAAACATGTAGCTGGAATTGCAATGGGACTTATTGTTGAAGGAGATAAATACATAATTCTAACAGATATTTTAGGAGAAGAAGATCAATTAGGAGATATGGATTTTAAAGTTGCAGGGACAAGAAAAGGAATTACCAGTATTCAAATGGATATAAAAATAAAGGGATTAAAAAAAGAGATTATGGAAGAAGCACTATTAAAAGCTAAAAAAGCCCGTTTATTTATCTTAGATAAAATGTATTCAGCAATTCCTGAACCTCGAAAAGAACTTTCACCTTATGCACCAAAAATTGAAATTATTAGTGTTCCAGAAGATAAAGCATTCTTAATTATAGGTCCTGGAGGAAAAACAGTTAAAGAAATTAGAGAAAAAACTAATACTGTAATATGGGTTCTTGATGGAGGAAAAGTCTCTATAACTGGACAGAGAAAAGAAGATATAGAGGCAGCTAAAAAAGCAATAGAAGCTATAGTTGCCGAAGTAGAAGTAGGAAAAATTTATGAAGGGAAAATTACAAGAATAGAACCTTATGGACTCTTTGTAGAAGTTTTTCCTGGTAAAATAGGACTTTTACATATTTCAAAAATGGAGAATCCTCCTAAGGATTTAAAATCAGCTTATACTATTGGAGAAACAATAAAAGTAAAAGTTTTAGAACTTGATGAACTCGGAAGACCTAAATTTACTACTAAATTTAAAAATGGAGAAGATATAACTAATGGAAAAAGAGAATCAATACTTTAAAAAAGTTGAAGAAACTTATCAATTTTTAAAAGAAAAAGTTTCTCTTTCTCCAGATATAGTTATTACTCTTGGCACAGGTCTTTCATCTCTGGGAGAAAAGGTAAAAAAGGTAAAGAGTTTTTCTTATAAAGAAATTCCAAATTTTCCAGTTTCTACAGTAGAAACTCATAAAGGAGAACTTATTTTTGGATTTTTAGAAAATAAGAAAGTGGCGGTTTTACAAGGAAGATTTCATTATTATGAAGGCTATTCTACTAAAGAACTTACTTTTCCTTTAAGGGTTCTTACTTATTTTAAACCTAAAATTTATATTGTTTCTAATGCTGCAGGGGGATTAAATTTAACTTTTAAATCTGGTGATATAATGATTATAAAAGATCATATAAATTTAATTCCTGATAATCCTTTGAGAGGGATAAATAATGAAAAATGGGGTCCAAGGTTTCCTGACATGTCAAGAGCTTATGATTTGGAACTGAGAGAATTATTTAAAAAAGTTGCTCAAAAATTGAATGAAGAAATAAAAGAAGGAGTTTATGTAGCAATTCCAGGTCCCAGTTTGGAAACACCTGCTGAAACAAAATTTTTGAAAATAATAGGAGCAGATGCAGTTGGTATGTCAACAGTTCCAGAAGTTATAGTAGCAGTTCACGCAGGACTTAAAGTTTTGGGAATATCAATTATTTCTAATGTTAATGATCCAGATAACTTTAAACCTATACTTTTTTCTGAAGTAGTAGAACAATCTAAAAAAACTGAAAAAAGGCTGGAAAAGTTAATAAGAGCATTTATTAGAGAATTAAGTCTTTAAAAAATGGAAAAACTGCTAATAAGTTACACACCCTTTGAAATTAGAGTTGGTCTTATAGAAGGCAATCAATTAGTGGAATTTTATGTGGAAAGACCTTCTGAAAAAGGATTAGTAGGTAATATTTATAAAGGCAAAGTGGTAAGAGTTGTCCCAGGTATTAATTCAGCTTTTTTAGATTTAGGTTTACCAAGAACTGCTTTTCTTTTTGGTGATGATATTATGCCTTCAGCTGAAGTAGATTGGGATAAAGAGAGTATAGTTATTACTAATTTACATGAAGTTTTAAAAGAAGGACAAGAAATTTTGGTTCAAGTAATAAAAGAACCAATAGGAAATAAAGGTGCAAGGGTTTCAACAAATCTTACTTTACCTGGTCATTATTTAGTTTATCTTCCTTATATGAATCATGTAGGTATTTCAAGGAAAATTAAAGATGAAAAAGATAGAAAAAGATTAAAGGAAATAGTAGAAAAAATCAAACCACCTAATACAGGGTGGATCATTAGAACTGCAGCGGTTGAGGCTTTTCAAGAGGATTTAAAAATTGAAATGGAATTTCTTTTATGTCTTTGGCAAGAAATTAAGGAAAAAGCAGAAAAAGTGAAAGCTCCAGCTCTTATTTATGAAGAGTTAAATATAGCTTTAAGAGCCATAAGAGATATTTTTAATAAACAAATTTCAGCTATTATAGTAGATAATAAAGAATTTTATGAAGATATTAAAAATTTTTTAGAAAGATTTTTCCCTCATCTTGTTCCTTATGTAGAACTTTATGAAGCGCCTGAAGACATTTTTACAGCTCATGGAATTCAAATAGACATAAAGAAAATACTTTCTCGAAAAGTGTGGTTAAAATCAGGAGGGTTTATTGTAATTGAACCATGTGAAGCTTTTACAGCTATTGATGTTAATACAGGAAGATATACTGGCACTAAAGAGCTTGAAGACACAGTTTTTAAAATAAACTTAGAAGCTGCAGAGGAAATTGCTTATCAATTAAGATTAAGAAATATTGGAGGGCTTATTATTATTGATTTTATAGATATGGATAATCCAGAACATCAAGAATTAGTTCTTCAAACTTTAAAAGAAGCACTTAAAAAGGATAAAGCTAAACATAGTTTTCTTCCTATATCTCCCTTTGGAATTCTTCAGATGACAAGAGAAAGAAAAAGAGAGTCCCTTTATCAAATATTTTATGAAACTTGTCCTTATTGTTATGGAGAGGCAAAAATAAAAAGTAAGAGGACCATTTATTATGAAATATTAAGAAGACTAATGAAAATGGGCTCACATATAAAAAATAAAAAAATAGAAATAGAAATACATCCTGATCTTTCTGAAATAATAGGTGAGGAAATTTATTATTTAGAGGATTTAGAAAAGAAGTATAATTTTACAGCTATTTTAAAACCTAATAAAGAATTTCATATTTCTGAATATAAATTTCATATCCTTTCAGAATAAGGCTTTTATGAGATATCCAGCAATATTTTTAGATAGAGATGGCACTTTAAATGAAGAAGTGGGTTATATTAATGATCTTTCCCGTTTAAAACTTTTGCCACGAGTTGCAGAAGCATTAAAACTTCTCAAAAATTATGGATTTAAATTAATTGTAATTACTAATCAAAGTGGTCCTGCAAGAGGTTATTTTCCCGAAAAATTAGTTTTTGAAGCTAATGCTCTTTTACAAAAGAGATTAAAAAGAAAAGGAATAGCTATAGATGACTTTTTTGTTTGTTTACATCATCCAGAAGAAAATTGTTCTTGTAGGAAACCAAAACCTGGTCTTATATTGCAAGCTTTAAAAAAATATCCTATAGATCTTAAAAAATCTTATTTAGTAGGAGATAAAATTATTGATATAGAAACAGCACAAAATATCGGAATTAAAGGGATTCTTGTTCTTACAGGATATGGGAAAGGGGAACTTAAATATGTAGCTCCTAAAAAGGGCATTAAACCTTATTTTGTAGCAAAGGATTTAAAAGAAGCTGCTGAATTTATTATAAAAGACTATTCTAAAGAAAAGTGAAATTTTTAATAATAAAATTATCATCTTTAGGAGATGTTGTTCAGACTTTACCATCTTTAACTTTATTAAAAAAATATTTTCCTTCTTCACAAATTGATTGGATTGTAGATGAGAGAAATGCTGAAATTTTGAAAGACCATCCTTATATAAATAAACTTATAATCTTTTCTAAGGATACTCTTTTTTCATTTCAAAAATTTTTTAGATTTTTGAAAAATTTAAGATCAGAAAAATATGATGCAGTAATTGATTATCAAGGACTTTTTAAAAGTGGTATTATTACAGGATTGGCAAAAACAAAATATAAAATAGGATTTTCGAATCATAGAGAGGGAAGTCCTTTTTTTTATAATTTTAAGTTACCACCTTATGATAAGAATTTACATGCAGTAAAAAGATATTTAATTCTTACAAAAAAAGTAATAGAAATTTTAGGAAAATTTGAATATTTAGAACTTTTTGAAGAAATACCAGATCCAATTTTTTCTTCAGATATATTAAACAAAAATTTAGAATTTATTAGAAAACCCTACATAGTTTTTATTCCTTCTGCCCGTTGGAAAACCAAGTGGTGGCTTTTTTCATACTGGGAAAGACTTATTGAGCTTTGTAAAGAAACAGCTGAGAATTTTGATATTTTTATTACAGGAAGTTTCTCAGATTTAGAACTTAAATCTTGGGCACAAGAAATAGAAAGAAAATATCCTTATGTTTATTCTTTAGTTGGGAAATTATCTTTAAGAGAACTTTCTATTTTAATAAAAAATTCTAAAGCTGTAGTAAGTGTGGATACAGGTCCTATGCATATAGCTTCAGCTTTTAAAAAACCAACCATCGCTTTTTTTGGACCAACTTCTCCAGAAAGAACAGGTCCTTGGGCTGGCAACTATAAAATTTTTAAAAGTTCTCTACCTTGTAGTCCTTGTTTTAAGAAAAAATGTAAAGATTGGAAATGCATGGCTAAAATTAAGCCTGAAGAAGTAAAAAAAACTTTAGATGAATTACTTTCTTGAGAATATGATCACTTTTTAAGTTTATAATAACAAAATTTTAAAAAAAGAGGTAAAAATTTATGAAAATTCCTAAACTTAAATATATTTGTGTTTCAGATCTCCATTTAGGAGAAGAAGATAGTGTTCTTACAAATCTTTATAGAAACCGGCATGAGACAGATCCTTTGCATCCAAGTCCGGTTATGCTTTGTTTAAAAGATTGTCTTTATCATATTATAGCTAATTCAGAAGGCTTCCCAGAAACAAAGCCTACACTAATTATTCTTGGAGACGGACTTGATCTGGCATTATCTAATACTAATACTGCTACTATAGTTTTTGAGAGATTTATTGAGAATTTCTTTTTTGAAGTTCCTGAACCTCTTTTTAAAGAAATACTATACATTCCAGGCAACCATGATCATCATATATGGGAAACTGCAAGAGAGATCCAATATGCAGAATATATTAAAAGACATTATCAAGAAGAGAAGATCCCTATTCCATGGCATAGAACAAGAGCGATTCCCCAAAAAGAAACAGATTTTATGAGATCTCCAATTCTTGAAAGTGGAGTGGAAAGAGTATTAAAAAGAAAAAATTTTTCTACTCAAATTCCAGTTAAAATTCTTTATCCAAATTTTATTTATTGGGAAAAAAGTGAAAAGCATAAATTTATTGTTTTTCATCATGGGCATTTCTTTGAAAAATTATATTATCTTATAAGCTTGTTAAAGGGGATTATTTTTCCTGAGGAAGTGAGAAAATTTCCTCCTGAAAAGATAGATGATATTGAGGCAGAAAATTTTGCATGGATTGATTTTTTCTGGTCAACTCTTGGAAGGTCTGGAGAAGCAGGAGAAAAGGTAGAGATAATCTGGGAATTACTTCAAAGTAAAAAAGGAAAAGAAAAACTGGTTAAAAATCTTGCAAAAGGACTTGCTAAAAAATTTGATATTCCTTTAATACCTGGAGATTTTCTGGAAGAAAAAACATTAGAAGTCTTTTTTAATTTTCTCGTTAACCTTCTTTACGAAAAGCTTGAGAAAAAGATAAAAGCTAAGTATTTAAGCAAAGATTTTTATGAGTTACTTAAAAACTATCTTAGCAAAGTTGTATTTAATCAAATAAGAGAAGAAACTGGTTTAGATAAAAAAGAAATAAAAACTTCAGAAATTGTGCTTGTTTTTGGTCATACTCACAAACCTTTAAGTAAAATGAGAAAAATAAAACCTTATAATGAGCGGGTAAAAATTTATAATACAGGTGGATGGGTATCTGATCAACCAAAACTTGATCCTATATATGGAGGAATGATTATTTTTGTGGATGATGAAAGTAATATTACAGGCTTAAAACTTTTCTCTCTTGGGAAAAAAGAAAAACCTTTTCCAGTGGAAGTACATTCTTCAAAAGATGAACTAAGTAGTCTTTATAAATATTTATTAAAGATAGTAGATGAACATAAAGATTGCTGGGAAAAATTTTCTATAACTTTACAAGAGGAAGCAGAGATAAGAGCTGCCCATTTAAGAAAAATAGTTTCTTAATTTCATAATTTAATCTTTGTGGAAAGTTTTATAAAGATTTTGATAAAGAGGTGATTTTTTTAATAATTCTTCGTGGGTTCCTTCTGCAATAACTTTTCCCTGTTCAAGGAGAAAAATTTTATCAGCTTTTTTAACAGTAGAAAGTCTATGTGCTATGATAATGATAGTATGAGAGCCCCTAAACTTATCTAAAGCTGAATGAATAGCTGTTTCTGTAAGACTATCAAGTTGACTCGTTGCTTCATCAAGAATAATAATAGGAGGTTTTTTTAAAAAAACTCTTGCTAAGGCTAAACGTTGTTTTTGCCCTCCAGATAAAGAAAATCCTTCTTCACCAAGAACAGTTTCATATCCCTTAGGTAGTTCTTTAATAAATTCGTGAGCCATAGCTAATTTACATGCTTCTATTACTTCTTCTTTTGTAGCTTCAGGTTTTACTAATATTAAATTTTCCCAGATAGAAAGGTTAAAAAGAAAAGGTTCCTGTAAAACTATACCAAAAAATTTTCTGAGATCCCAAATATTAAAATCTTTTAAAGGTGTATCATCTAAATATACAGTCCCTTTTTGTGGATCATAAAATCGAGGTAATAAAGATACCAAAGTGGTCTTTCCAGAGCCACTTGGTCCTACAAAAGCTGTTACTTGGTTTGCAGGAATAAAAAGATTTATTCCGTTCAAAACATATGGCAAATGTGGTGCATATTTGAAAAAAACATTTTCAAAATAAAATCCTTTTTGAGGAGGAAAAGCTGTGAGCTTACCTCCTTTTTCTTCTTCCAATTCCATTACTTCCTGAATTCTTATCCAAGCTCCTTGAGCCTCTTTTAAACCTGTATAAGACCTTGCCAGTTTTCTAATAGGATTAAAAATAAGAAGAATTGCAGTTAGAACCGATAAAAATGCCCCGGGAGTAATAGCATTCTTTATAATAAGATATCCTCCATAACCTATTACTAATGCTCCTCCAAGGCCTGTTACTATATCAACTAAACTTTTAGAACCTTCTCTATATTTTGTAATTTTTAAACTCCATCTATAAAATCTATTTAATTCTTTAGAAAATAATTCTATCACCTTTTCATAGGATCCACTTATCTTTATTTCTTTAATTCCATTTACAATTTCGTTCATTTTTTGAGTTAATTCTCCTGTTGCAGACTGAGCCAATTTTCTTGCTTTTCGTGTTTTCACTCCTAATATTTTAGCTCCTATAATAACTATAGGAATTGTAGAAAAAACAATTAATGTTAGATCCCACTTTTGATAAAAAGCTACTCCCAATAAAACACAAACTGTAAAAAATTCTTTGATAATATTTTGGAAACTATATCCTAAAATAGGTTCTATTTGGATTGTATCATTTATAACACGTGAAATGGTTTGCCCGGCTCCATATTTACTCAATTTTTCTACAGGAATATACAAACATTTTTTAAATAAATTAAGTCTAATAAGATTTACAACTCCTATAGAAACTGCTTTCATAAAATAAGCTTGAAGAAGAGAAAGAAATCCAATTAAACTGAAAACAAGGATTAAAAATAGAGGAACAATTTTAAAATATTTATAATTCTTTTCTACAAATACAAAATTAAATATAGGTTTTATTGCCCAAGTGCTAAGACCAGTTATACCTGATGCTAAAATAGCAAATATTACACCTAAGAAAAATTTTTTCCAAAAAGGTTTTAAATAAGAAAGAAGATTCTTTAAAAACGAAAATATTTCTAAGGACAACCGGACTCCTAAATACTCTCTTTAGCCATCTTCATAAGTTTAGCAATTCTTTCTTCAATAGGAGGATGAGTTAAAAATAATTTAAATAAACTTTTACTTGAAAGAGGATTCACAATATACATTTGGGCATGAGCAGGGTTTACATCTATTGGATATGCTCTATTCCAGTTCTCTAATTTTTCAAGAGCCTTAGCTAAAGCTCGAGGATTTTTAATAATTTTAGCTCCTGTTTCATCAGCTAAAAATTCTCTACTTCTACTTATAGCAAGTTGAATAAGAGTAGCAGCTATAGGAACTATAATAATAGCAATAAGAGTTGCTACAAAACTTAAAGGATTACCACTATCTTCTTCATCTCTATGAAATCCGCCAAATATAAGAGCCCATTGAGCCATATGAGCTAAATAAGTAATAGCACCTACTAATACTGCAGCAATAGTAGAAATTAAAATATCTCTATTTTTTATATGAGCAATTTCATGAGCTATAACACCTTTTAATTCTTCTGAAGTTAAAAGTTTTCTTAATCCTGCAGTTACAGCTACAACTCCATTTTTAGGATTTCTTCCAGTAGCAAAAGCATTAGGAGTTTCAACAGGAATCATATATACTTTTGGCTTGGGAATACCTGCTTTTCTGGCAACTTCTTCCACTATAGCATGTAATTCAGGGTCTTGATTACGTTCTACAGGAATAGCACCACTTGATGCTAATACAAATTTATCCGAATAAAAATAAGCTATTAAGTTCATTGTTAAAGCTATAAATAGAGCAATAGTTGCTCCTATTTTTCCTCCAATTAAATTACCAGTTACAATGAATAACGCACTTAATATAGCTAAAAAAACAAAAGTCTTAAATACATTCAACATCTTTTATTCCCACCTCCAATTTAATTTTTAGATTCTTAGTATGAAAATATAAATAAAGTTAAGTAATTGTCAAGAATAGCAGTTTAAACTTTAAGGAAACTATTTATAAGGTATTGACAATTAAATTAAAAGTTATAAATAAAAAATATTTTGAAGCTTTAAAGGAATATCATGTAAGAAGCTTATTTTTACCTTATATTAATGCTTTTAATAAGGACTTAAAATTTAAAGGAGATAAAAAGTGATTCATAGAGAAGGGACTCCATGGGTGTTTTACCCTCTTCTTTTTTCTGCAACCACTTTAATTTTTAAAAAAAGAAAGTTAACTATAGCAGGATTGATATTAAGTTCTTTAAATGCCTATTTTTTTAGAAATCCTAAAAGAGAAGCTGTTCTTGACCCAGAATTAATTATTTCTCCTGCTGATGGAAAAGTAATTCTTTGTAGAATAGAGGAAAAAAAAGAATGGTATCCAGGAACACTTTGGAGAGTAGGAATTTTTATGAGATTATGGGATGTGCATATTAATAGAAGCCCTGTTACAGGAAAGATTTTAAGAATAAGTTATTTTAAAGGAGAAAAAGAGCCTATTTTTAGAGAACCTTCTTTTGTGAAAAATGAAAAGCAAATTTATCTTATTGAAAGAGAAGATGGATATCCATTTTGGATAGTTCAAATAGGAGGACTTATAGCAAGAAAAATAAAAAGTTTTGTTCTTCCAGGGGATGATGTAGTGGCAGGGGATTCTATAGGAATGATTAAATTTGGATCAAGAGTAGAGTTGTTTTTTCCTGTAGAAGGAGCAGAAATTTATATTAAAGAGGGACACCGGGTATTTGCTGGTGAGACTGTCTTAGGAAGGATACCTTTAAAAATATAATTATGATCTATCTTTTACCTCATATTTTTACCACTTTAAATATTTTTTGCGGGTTTTATGCTATTGTTAAAATTATTGATGGAAATCTTTGGAAAGCAAGTTGGGCTATTCTTTTTGCTATAATTTTTGATATCTTTGATGGACAAATAGCAAGAATATTTAAAACTCCAAGTAATTTTGGATTAGAATATGATTCTTTATGTGATCTTGTATCTTTTGGAGTAGCTCCATCTTTATTAATTTATCAGTTTTCTTTAAAAGAATTTAATAAAATTGGATGGTTAGCAAGTTTTTTATATACCACTTGTGTAGCTTTAAGATTAGCAAGATTTAATATAAAAGTTACTCTTAAACATGAATATTTTGAAGGTTTACCTTCTCCAGCAGGAGCTGCTATTTTAGCTTCCTTTGTGCTTTTTCTTTTAAAAACAGAAATTGTATCTATATATAAAAATTGGGCTCTTTTAATCTTAACATATCTTATAGCCTATTTATTAATTTCTCCCATTCAATACCCAAGCTTTAAAGAAATTAAAATTGAAAAAACTCAAGCATTTTATTTTTTAGTGCTTTTTATTCTTGGTTTAACAGTAATTGCTTCTAATCCACCACTTTCTTTATTTGTAATAATTAGTTTTTATGTTTTTTTAAGCCCATTTTTATTTTTTAAGAAAAATGGTAAAAATTTTTAAAAAACTCCATAGAAAAAATAAGAATTTAGAAGAAAAATTGACAAAATAAAAATATGATTTAAAATATTTGTTTAAAATCTTTAAAAATCTTGAAAGATTAATTATATTGAAGGAGGCAAAAAATATGGGCTGTAGTTGTAAATTATTAAACATTGGTTTTGGAAATTTTGTAATAGCTGATAGAATAATTGCTATAGTTAATCCCAATTCAGCTCCTATGAAAAGACTCAAAGAAGAAGCTAAAGAAACTAAACGTCTTATTGATGCTACTCAAGGTCGTAAAACAAGGTCTATTATAATTACTGATAGTAATCATGTTATTCTTTCTGCTATTCAGGCTGAAACAGTAGCTCAAAGATTGATGAGTGACAGTTTGGAAAGATTAGAAAAAAGTGATGAGGACTAAGCATTTAATTATTGTTGTTACAGGTCCATCAGGATCAGGAAAAACTACACTTCTTAAACATTTACCTTCTGAAGATTTTTATTTTTCTGTTTCCCATACCACTCGCCTTCCTCGAGAAGGGGAAATAGATGGGAAGGATTATTATTTTATAAATAAAGAAACATTTTTAAAAATGATTGAAAATGATGAATTTTTAGAGTGGGTGGAGGTTTTTGGAACTTATTATGGAACTGCTAAAAGTGAAATAGAAAAAGCTTTTTTTCAAAATAAACATTTAGTTTTGGATATAGAAGTTATTGGTGCAACCCATATAAAATCTTATTTTGGCAATTCTGCTATTTTTATATTTATTATTGCTCCAAGTATAGAAGAACTTGAAAGAAGACTTAGAAAAAGGGGAACAGAAGATGAAAAAAAATTAAAAGAACGTCTGAAAAGAGCTAAAGAAGAAATTAAATTTGCAAGCTGGTTTGATTATATCATAATAAATGATAATTTAGAAAATGCTAAAAATGAATTTCTTTCTATAATTAAAGCTGAACTTTGTAAACCTTTCAGAAATCTACATTGGCAAAATATTTTAAAATCTTCAATTCATGAGTAAAATCATCTACGGAATTAATCCTGTCTTAGAAGTTATAAAATCTCATCCAGAGCTTATTGAGGAGATTTGGTTAGATAAAAGAACACTTTCAGGAAAGAAATATCAAATACTTGAAAAGGCTAAAAAATTTGGAATTCCTTTAAAAATAATCTCTAAAACCAATTTTAAACCACCTAAAATTTCACCTCAGGCTAATACCCAAGGTGTAGTAGCTTATTTAACAAAATTTGAATATGCAGATTTAGAGGATATTGTTAAAAATTGGAAAAATAAAAATGAAATTCCATTAGTTCTTATACTTGATGAAATAGAAGATCCTCAAAATATAGGTTCTATTATAAGAAGTGCAGATGCAGGAGGAGTTCATGGAATAGTAATACCAAAATTAAGAAGTTGTGATATTAATGAAACAGTAATTAAGGTATCTTCAGGATCTGCATTTAATTTACCAATAGCCAAGATAAATAACCTTAAACATGCTATTTCGTTTTTTAAAGAAAGGAATCTCTGGATAATCGGACTTACTCACAAAACAGATACCTCTATATATGAGTTAGATTTAAAACTTCCTTTAGTTATTATAGTAGGAAATGAAGGTAGGGGAATAAGACCAACTATTTTAGAAAAATGTGATTTTTTAGCTAAAATACCTATGAAAGGGAAAATAGAAAGTTTAAATGTTTCTATAGCCACAGCTATAGTAATTTTTGAAATTTTAAGGCAGAGATATTATGTTTAATTTGCAGATTTACAATCTGCAAGTTTTTCCCTTTCACCCTCCACTTAAATAAATAGCAAGAATTTTCTCTTCTATTTCAGGTTTAAAGGGTTTTGTTATATGAGGTTTGTAATTTTTAAGACTTTCAAAATCAGGTATTATTTCTTTTCCACCTTTTTTCTTTTCTGCAGTGTAAATATCTATTAAAACAAAATATTTAAGATTGGTTATAAGAGAAAAATAAGGCGGAGGATTAAAGAGAATTCTTGCTAAAGCAACAATTCCTCTTTCAGATATAGTTAAGTTTTCTTGTGGTTTATAATCTACTATAAATAAAATTTGAGAATCAGTTTTAAGGATTAAAGGAAGATAGATATCAAAAGTCAAATTTTTATAAGAAAAAAATAATTTTTGATTTTCCAAGAGAAAATTTTCAGGATATCCCTTTTCTTTAAAAATATTTTTAAGTATAGAAAGTTCTGATTCTAAAAAAATCTCTTCTTTGCTATTTCCCATATTTTTTCTACTTCTTCTGGTTTAAGACCTGCACCTAATCCAATTTTAAAAGCAAGATCCTTAGTAAGAAAATCAGAAGGACTATGTGCATCAGAATTAATTACTAAATTTGCTCCATACTTTTTTGCAAGAAAAGCAACATGCCCATTAGCAAGACAATGACCTTTTCTTCCAGAAATTTCTAAAAATACACCTTTTTCAGCAGCTAATTTTACTTCTTCCTCTTTAATTAGTCCTGGATGAGCAAGTATATCTGCTCCACCAAGTATAGCTGAAATATTAGTTCCTTCAGCAACTGGTTCAACAATTGTTTCTCCATGAACCAATACAATTTCTGCGCCACACTTTCTGGCTTCTTTTATAAGTTCAGGAATAAATTCAGGAGGAACATGCGTTAATTCTATACCTGCTATTAAACGAGGAGTTAAATTATTAAAAACTCTTTTTATTTTTAAAAGATTAGTAATAATAAATTCAAAATTGGAATGGTCTGCATGATCTGTAATAGCTATAGCAGAATAACCTAAAATTTTAACTCTTCTCCATATTTCAGCAGGAATAAGCTCTCCATCACTAAAAATAGAATGACAATGAAAATCTACCATTAGAATTTTACATCTTATATTTAAAATGTTTAGGATCTAAAGTTTCTAAAATTTCTTTAAGTTTTTCTTTTTCTTCCTCAGTAGCAACAACTTTTTCTCCTTCTTTTTCAGTTGAAGGAGTTTCAGTATAAACCTGACTTTTTTGTAGCACCTCTTCTTTCACAAAAATTTCTGCTCCAGTTCTTAAAGCAATAGCTACAGCATCGCTTGGTCTTGCATCAATATCAATAGTTTTTCCTTCAATATCAATAGTAATAATAGCATAATATGTATTTTCTTTGAGATCTACGATTTCAATTTTAGGAATCTTTACACCTAAAAAATCGAAAATATTTTTCATTAAATCATGTGTCAAAGGTCTTGGAAATTGTATATTTTCAAGTTTAGCAGCAATAGAAGTTGCCTCAAGAACACCTATCCATATAGGAAGAATTCTATCTCCCTCAACTTCTTTTAAAAGCATAATAGGGCTGTTTGACATTGGATCCATTGCTATACCATGTATAATCATTTTTATTTTCATAACTCTTATCCCTCCTTTTTAATAACTATATTAAATATGTTAAAACCTTCTTCAAAAATGTCAACTTTATAAAAATTTAATTATTTAATTAAAAGACCTTGACAAAAAAATTTTTTTATTTATTAATTAAAATTGAAATTGAAATTAAAATGCGATTTCATTTTAAAGAAATTAAGAAAAAACTTATAACTTGCTTAAGAAAATATATAGAATGAATAATAAGGAGGGGTCTATGAATAGGTCAGTTTTAATTGTAGGAGGTTTGGATCGGTTAGTAAACCGTTATAAAGAATTAGCCCGTGCTTTTAAGTGCCAATTTTATCATCATTGTGGTGATTGCAATGGAGGGAAGAAAAAGTTATACAGATTGGTAGATCAGGCTGATGTTATTTTTTGTTCAATTAATATTAATTCTCATACAGCATGTGCCTTGATTAAAAAGAGATGTAAAAAACAGGGAAAACCCTTTTTCTTTTTAAAAAGTTCCAGTCTTTCTTATTTTAAAAAGGTTTTAGAGGAATGGTTGGAAAAACAAAAAGTGAATAAGTAATCACTAAGGGGATTCACTTACTATGATTTTTTGGGCTACACCCCAGCCAAGAACAATTCTTGTATCTTTTATTGATATAATTACAGGACCTGGACCTGAATTATTAAGCACTTTTATAGTAACCCCTGGAATAATCCCTAAGCTAAAAAGTCTTGATTGTAATCCTCTACCTGCATTTATGCCTACTACTGTTACTTCCTTATTTTTATCTACCATACTGAGTGGGATTAAACGATTCATTTTTTCCATTGCTAAATATCACAACTTTAATTTAAAAATTAATTTTGTCAAACCTCTTGACAAAAAATTTTTTTTTGTTATTTATTGAAATTGAAATAAAAATACAATTTCAAATTTTATAAAAAAATAAATAGAATTATTATTATATAGACCTTTTGCAAAAGTATAAAAAAAGTGAATTTAAAATTTTTTTGAAGGGGGTGTTTATGAGATTAAATGATCTTAAACCAGGAAATAAAGCAAAAATTGTGAGACTTAAAAGTGGTGATTTTTTAAAAAGAAGATTAATGGAAATGGGACTTGTTCCAGGAGAGATTGTTTATGTTGAAAA
>Ga0190337_1000076_pt1 | contig 17176 bp, 31 predicted proteins | sample 4872041011_MG_FD_161677 | JGI IMG/M metagenome (GOLD analysis project Ga0190337, IMG submission 161677) | Hydrothermal vent sediment bacterial communities from Southern Trench, Guaymas Basin, Mexico - 4872-04-10-11_MG | ecosystem: Environmental > Aquatic > Marine > Hydrothermal vents > Sediment ...
AACCTGCAGATACGCCTAAGGTCCAGCTCCAGGCCGTATACACCATTGTCTAAGCGGGCGGGCCGTATTAAGCCCTGTTATGGTACCTTTGTGGTACTCTGGTGTGGGGTACCTGGTACTACTACGGTACTCTAGAATGGGGTACTTTAGGGGATGGGGAAAAAGCTTAGTGTTTATGTTATTGTTTCCTGTACTGGTAGTGTTTTTCCTCTAGTATCTTGGAGTCGAATAGTTTTTGTAGCATGTTCATGAAACTCTCTATTGCAGTGTCATCTGTTGTCTCTACATGTGTTAGGAGTGTGAGCACTGTTAGCTTGTCCTTGCCTGTCTTATAGTCTATGCTGTAGCTTATAGCATAGCCTAGTGTATCTGGGTTAACCATGACATGGGTGAGCCTACTATAGTTGTCAACCTTTATAACATACTTTCTACCCAGGTACTCTACAACATATATGTGCGAATCCTCTATAACTGGGAAAACAACCACGCTATCACCTACATCCATGCCGTTCCTATCCAGCCTCTTATTATTCTGTGTAGCCGTGCTCTACGAGTAGCCTGACTATTGCGTACCTTATTGCCTCAGACCTGCTCGTGAACACCTTCTTATTGTTTACTAGGTCGTCCAGCTGCTCAAGTATTTTCTCGGGTAGCTTGACCACCACTTGCTTCATGCTCCGCACCCGCTATAGAACTGTGTAAACAGAGTATATATGTTTTTTTTAGCTGTTAGTGTAATAAACGTTTATAACCCCTTGTACACGATAGATACTATAGACTGTGGTTGAGTGTGATCGAGTGATGGCTAGGGTTGTTGATCCTAGAAAGGCGCTGGAAGAGTACTGTAGCTGTCTTAGCTTACAGTATGCTGCGAGGATGTTGGGAATTAGTCCTAGAACATTGAAGAAAATCATCAAAGAACACTACGGCTGGCCACCAGACTGCAGGGTGATCGAGTGATGGTTGAGTGTGAGAGAATACCCTATATGTCCCTAGTTGACTGGCTAGTGTATAATCTCAGGATATATGCTACTGAGGGCGGTAGTGAGGCTCTCTGGCTAGCCACAACGCTTCTTGGAGACGCTGCTTGGGACAAGATAATGAAGTATGAGATAAATGGTAAGCCCCTCATTAAACATCTTCTAAAATGCATTAAGGATCCGCTTACTAGGGATGAAGACGAGTGGGATGAGTATCTCAGATGCGTTGAGGAGAAGCTAGAGCCTCTGCTAAAGGAGCTAGAACCAGGTCTCAAAAAGTTCTATAAGAGCCTAGAGGATGCAGTCAAGAACCTAAAGATCTGAGGTGAATGAGTGATGGCTGATAGGTTTGTTATTACTATAGTTGTTGATGATGAAGAGATCGTCGTTGATGTCAGTAAGAACGGTAGGTTCTATGATGAAGCTATACTTGATGCTAGGGACATCGATGAATTCGTTGACTATCTCAAAGAACTTGCATACAAGATAATAACTGGAAGGTGACCGAGTGATGGCTAGTGTTGTGGGACTCGAGTCCGTGTGTACAATTGATCAGAGGGAGATCCAGAAGCGTGGTGGCAAGTGTAGCAAGTATCCAGTATCTTGCCTAATATATAATATGCTTTCTAGCGTTGGTCTTATACCAGAGTCTCTAGTGGTGCTTGATGTAACATATGGTGTAGGGAATTTCTATCATGCATGGCATCCTAAAGTCCTTATTGGAAGCGATGTAAAGATATGGAGATGGGAGATAGCACCTGACGTATTCATTCTACAGCCTTCATGGAACGTATGGTGGACTTTATTAAAGCTGAATATTAAGCCTGACATCATTGTAATCGATCCGCCTTGGTCTAGCTACTCGCATAGAGGCAGAACATGGTACAACTACAGCTTCGGAACACCAGAACAGATACTGCGGGGGGGACTCGAGTCCGCAACCAAACTAGGGGTTGAATATACTCTAGTACACTACGATAAGATAGAGGCCCCTAGTGGATGGAAGCTGGTAAAAGCTGTAAAGTTCATTTATGTATCAAGGTATCTTAAGAACAACGATATTGAAAACAACCCCAACCACACATACTTTTATATACTCAAAAGGTGATCCCCCTGTGGAGTACTCTAGTGTAAATGAACTAATCGATAAGAGTATGGAAAACAAGCGATACGAAAGGCCATACGAATATCGCTTCGTGTGGTCAATATTATATCCGATAGTAAAGTTCACTAGCAGGGAGGATAGAAAGAGGATCAGGATCCTGGATGTGGGTGGTGCCGAAAGCTATCTTAGCAAGATGCTTAGTGAACTAGGATTCGATGTAACAGTTATCGATATAAATGATTTCGATTATGGTAATGCAAGGTTCATTAAAGCTAATCTCCTGGACTACGAGTTTCCTGGAGAATACTTTGATTTAATATTGGCGGTAAGCACCATAGAGCACGTGGGTCTGCCATGCTATGGGCAGGACAAGATAGTTCTAGATGGCGATAAGATAGTAGCGGACAAGATACATCGATGGCTAAAGAGAAGCGGTTTAGCAATAGTAACCGTGCCCTACGGGATCCCGCACCATCCCCCAACATTCGAGAGAGTATACACCATGCCCGAGCTAAAACAGTTGTTCCCAGAGGAGAAATGGGAGTGGATACTAGCAATATTCGCGTGCGATCCCCTGTTCAACGGCATGTCATGGATGTGGTGTAGCGAGATACAGTCAAGGCACACTGACGCTTGTTGTATGATGCTTCTTAGGAAAAGGTGAAGCACATGCTTAAACATTAATAGTTTTTTAACATATTCTTAAAACAGGGTGAACAAGCATGCACGTGCTAGAGCTTATTAGTAAACTACACGGTATCATATCACTACAGTACAGCGGTTTAATGAAGATAGTTATGAGGATTCTTTTCACGCTAAGATCATGGTTCTATGACATGGTCTACCATGGGGTTAAAAGCGATCTCTTTGTAAGACTGCTAGAGGAATGGCGTAGGGATGTTTTACCAAGGTTGCACTATGAGGTAGATACCTTCGACTGCGATGACTACGCAATGTACTTTAGCACGTGGGCTAAGATGAGGGCACGTGAAGAAGGTGTGAAAGCAAACGGGTTCGGGGTAGCAATAGGCACGGTTTGTGTACAGGATAGTTGTGGGGGCCATGCATGGAGTATAGCCATAGTAGACGATCACATAGTGTTCATAGAGCCTCAGCTAGCTGAAATACTGATATTTGACAGGAACGAGAAAGTCTTCAAGGCTAGTGATAAGGCAAAGTACTGGCTACAGGCGGTGATAATATGAGCAAGCTACCCCCGAGGGGCAGGGCGGAGGTAATAAAGTTTGATAAAGACAACTATGTCCTGAGAATAGAGAGGAGCGACGGCAAGACACTATCAGTACACATGGATAAAAAAGAGCTGAAATACCTGGGCGAGTACATCCTACTGCTCATAGACCTGCCAGACTAGTATGCTAGATCGAGCGACCCAGGTAGATTATAATCGTATTGTTTTTTATCTCCGCGTCCCAAACCCTAACCTTCCTGCCCAGTTTAGCCGATAGGAACCTCTCCAGGCCACTAATATTGTGCTCCTCTACAAGCCTCTGTAGAGTCATAAGGTCTCTACCCCTAAGGTTAAGCCATACCATGCTTTCGCACCCTCAGTACTACATTTTTTGTTCCTGTGAAACAGTACTGATATAGTCTTCATACCTCATAAACCATGATTCCGCCTTTTCCGTGATGTAGAATACTGCTATACGCTTTCTTCTCAGGATCTTTCTTCGAAGATAGCCGCGAGAACATAGCTCTCTAACGCATCTTTCTACAGTATGCCAGTGGAGATCCGTGAACCTCCTCTTAGCCCAAAATACCTGCAATTGTCTGTACGTGAAGCTCTTACGCTTAGTCTCCCTAACATAGTGGTATAGCAGGATCATAGTGCGGTATAATGTGGGCTTGTTAATGAACTCCAGCATATTCTCTCCCCGTTAGCTTCTTGTATAGTGCTAGAACGTGCTTCTCCAATACATTGTATCTTTTCCTTGCCTCTTCTCCCCAAAAGTACTGTTCTATCATGTTGAATTTGTATGTTCTCCATCCATGCCTTATACCCCTACTCTCCTCTATCGTTACAAGAACGTTCACGCTATAGTGTACAATGTTGTCCTCTATCCCTTTAACAGCTAGAACCCTTGCGTTAAACGGGTCTCCAGCCGTGATCTCTATTATAGTGTCCTGCCCCATATCATTATATTCTACTGTAGTATACCCCATACGGATCACGAAGCCCATACCATCACCCCGTCATGTCTTTTAACTGCTCTATTATCCTCCTATAGGGGCAAGCCATGGGGTTTTCGTAGCAGTAGTAGCAGCCGTAGTAAGGACATCTTGTTACCAGGGGGCATTTTATCCTGGGATCTGGGCTAGCCATGACCGTTATCACCATAGACTATTTCTATGCACTCTTTCTCGCATTCACGGTAGCTTTTACCAGTCCTCGCCATACATTCTAGAATGCATTCTTTGAGCCTGTAGGCGGTCATGGGATCACCCTATTGTCTCGTTTCTTATTATTTCTGCTGCTGTTTCTATGTTTCCGAAGAATAGGTAATGCATGTACGCCTTATCGAAAGCCCCCACGATCCTGTCTTTGTCGCATTTATCGGTTCTAAAACAGTTGTCGAGATAGCGGAACAGCTCCTTATCATTCTTAATTAGATAGTCTATAAGCCTCTCCATAAACTCTTTAAAACTAACCATAGCGGGATCACCTTTGTTTTTCTTTAATTATTACTCTTTACAGACACAGTCTCCACAATAGCACTCATTTATGCTTTCTACGGTTATGTCGTTGTTTGTAACCTTTAGTATCAGTCCCTGCCTTGTTACAACAGTTACTTCATCGTCTATTATCCTGCAGAATACCGCGTTTGTTACAAAGAAGTTCACATCAACATCATAGTACACTGTATGCTTGTGCTTTTCAGCAAGCTTCTCGATGCTCTCCTTAACCCTGGTTATCCTCTTGTATAGTTCTCGTGAGAGTTTATCTACGTCTATCATTGTTTTCACCCGAATATCTCATCTATGTTCTCGATCACTTTTTCCTCGGATTCGACTTCGCCTAGGTAGTATCGTATTGCCTCCCTGATCAGCTCTGACCTTGTAGCGTAGCCAAGCTTCTTATACATCTTATCGATCTTTTCAAGCATGCCTACGGGTATTTTCACGGTTACGATTCGGAGCTTCTTTGACTCGGATTTGGATTTGAGTTTGGGTTTAGGTGTTTTAGGGGGTTTCACGCAGTATCACCATTGCTTACTTATATATGTAGTTGATTGTTCCACAGTATTTGCATGGTGCTAAGTCTATGAATCCATGACCACTTTGTACTCTTTCGACAAGACCTTCATCTTCGATAACATATACTTTCCTGCATCTGCCACAAATTACAAAAATTTTATTTCTCTTTATTGAGTAGTTTATTGCGGGTATTTCCACGCGTATCACCAAGTAATACATGGTAATACGGGGGGTTATATAGTTTCCGCCCGCCTCATGCTTCCACTCCAGCAACTGGAGAACGTCATGGCGAAATTAACTGGGGGGTAAGCAACCATTCTTTTCCAATGCATCAACTATAATTCTATAATACATATTATATTGTAAATATAGGAGAGAGGCTATCTGGCTTCCATGTCTGGCTTCTCTCTGGCTTCTATACTGGTTTTTATGTGTCTGGCTTCCCCCCAGTAATGGGTAATCAAAGCGTAAGAGAGTGTGCTAAAAGTGGTCTCCAGTGGAAACAGGGGTTCATCGCATGGAGTCATCACGATGGTCTCCAGTAGAAAAGGAGGTTAATCAATTTTAGGCAAACCTAATTTCCAGTGGAAGCCCACTCTTATAAAGCAATAATACAGTGTAACATAATTCCCGAAGACAGGAGATCTCATTGATAACTGGGGAGTAAACACCCCCCGCCCGTATATTTCCAGTGGAGAACCCCCTGATACACTTAATTTAAAAGCCTGGTTTATACAAACCGCCTATCTTAAAACGCACACGTAAAAAATGAAGAGTGGGACTCCACAGGAAATGTAATTTAACACGAGAAAAAGTATCGTTCAATAAGACTATAACAGTATTATCTAAGCGAACACTGTTTCCTGAAAACATACAGTTCTGATTTAGAGAGAGGCGGGGGAGCGGGTGTGGGGGCGCGGGGCTCCAGTGGAAGCGCGGGCGCTAACCCCCCAGTTAGCAATGGAGCCGTGAAGAAGGGGGTCTGGGAACTGGGTATCATGGTGGGACGGGTTCCTGTATAAAATTACGTCTTCACGCTGAAATCAGTTCATGGTAAAGAAAAAGATGGGGTTGAATGGGTTTGTCTTGGTTAAAAAACACTTACTGCTATATCGTTGTCCAGAACCTCATTGAGATTAGATAAGCGTCATTCTCTGTTATCTGCGTCTCAGTATCCCATCCCCAGATTGGCATGTAGATTGTACAATAGCGACCCGACGCACACAAATCTTTTGTAGAAGGAGTACGAGTATAAGGATCACTATAACATTGTGGAGTGTCATCAGATGGTATAAGCACTATAACAGAGTATACCGTTACATTACTAGCACCTACAAATGATGCTGTTATTCCCGACTCTGTACCTTTAGGAGCCTTTGAAATAGAGAATGGTAATTTACCTATTATTCCTTCCTTATGGTACCCCTTGCTATCAATAACTGTATCCAAATCGCTTGGATTAGAAAGGCTCCATGGATTAAGAGCTACAGCCCGTCTTCCATGTGCTTCATAATCAAAGTCTGGAGTTTGCGCTAGTGTTTCTGTGAAATACTTACCTCTGTCCCCTCCATCACACCACCACATCCCTATATCTTGTGAGCCCCGATAGTCTACAATCATTTCATGCAAAGCCCTCATAGGCGGGTCTAGGAGAAATGGGTTCATTATCCTGCCATTATCTCCACGATACCCCTTTCTAAGAATCTTCTCGCTTTCACGGAATAACTCTCTAGCTATATCAACAGGCTTCTTACCCATCCGTATAAGCTTTCTGGCATACTTGTACTGTTTAATCATCCATACCAGTTCGTCTTCTGGTATCTGGTCTATATCGAATACAAAATCCCATACAACCTTATCTCTAGTAACATCAATTATTTTAAGCTCATTGTTTATTAGGAACGGGAGGCTCATACCCCGCTCACCCCTCGGTAGCCGATAACTCTATTGTCAGCTCAGAGTTAAGTTCGCTGAGATCACCATGTAACAGCATACTCACTCCCCATCTAAGCTCATTAAGATACTGAGTCTCAGTATCAAGATTAGCGTCTAGTGATTTACCCACTCTCCATATAAGCTCATCGAATCTCGGAGCACCCTCTGTCATGGTGATAGATAAGCTTGTGTCCTCGGTTAGCTCGATATCCCTCTTAGCCGTAACATAGCCTTCCCCCGCAACGTAGATGCTGTACGATCCCCTTCTCAAACGCACTATCTTAGAGCCATCAGGTTTCATAACCTGCGCGTGAACGATCCTGCCCGTAGACCTGTCTACTATCACGACTATGGCCTCGCCCACACTATCACCCGTGTTAAACTATCTACTCTAGTCTAGTATAAACATGACTGGCGTGCCATTGAAGTAGACTAGCAATACGTTCCTAGTGTACCATCCAACGTACTCTGGTCCAGGTGTATATTCATTGCCAAACACTATGTATGAGAAGTCGCCCCCATACTTGTCTAGTAGCTCGAAATACGTGCACGGATACTCTACGCCAGGCACTTCAGTGCCCTGTACAGTGGTTGTAGTAGCTATGATCTTGCCAACATGTATGCTCACGCGGAAACTATATGTTGACCCATCAATAGTTAAATCCCTGCCGAAAACGTATGTTAGATAATACAGTATCTTATCAATACTCATAATCATGCCCATCATAGTTACCTTCTTACCCGCAAACCTGGTAACCTCGGCATAATAGTACGTGAACCCCATGTAGTCAAGCAGATAATACTTACCATAAGCATTCTCCATGTCAGGCGGCTCAGAGATATTAGCATCGATCGGGAACTTAAGCATAATATTGCGTCTAAGCGCTTCAGCCGTCATCTCAAGCGAGAGATCCTCAGCCTTCTTAGTCTCGAAAACAAACACGGGCACGGTAGGCACACTAATATAGTTACCATTGTAGAACAAGTCAGTCTTAGCGCCCTTGTAGCTTATCTTAAGCCTGGGTCTAGACAGGTCATATTGCCTAAGAGACTCTGTCTCAACCTTAACCGCCTTATCAAACAATTCTCCTAAACGATAAATATACGATACCTGATCCATAAGCGTTTTTAGCTTATCGAGTATCTTGCTACTAGCCTCAACACGCTTAGTCCTAAAATTAATCATATCGTTAATAATGTTCTGTATATACGTGTCTATCTTGCTGATAGTCTCGTCTATAGACACGGCTACCACGCTCCCCCGAATAAATTAACGCCTTTCCTCCTAATAACATTGTACTGATGGTAAAGAGCCTCCATCCATGCAAGGTAATCCCTAAGCTTCTCGTACCCCCTCTTCTGGATCTGCGATAGAGCCATTCTCGGCAGGCGTTTTCTCACATCCATCACTAGTTGCTCGAATGTGCGTACCAGCATTTTATCACCTAACTATATAAGAATCCCTTACGCATTCTTATATTGGTGTCCTAAATGGCTGTAGTAAATATTCTTGCACGTATAGGCGGGTTCGCAGGCGGGGCGATAGGAGAGCTCGTAGGCGCATTAGTGGGAGACTTTGTAGAGGCTGCAGGGGCATGGATGAGAACAGAGATCGCAATAAACCTGAAGTTCATCTACAACTGGACTGCAGAGGCATTCGACGGGCTGATAGAGGGTGAGCCCGATTCAACCATTGGCATGGCACCATCTGGAATGCTGGATGTAATGGAGCGCTTCATAAGAGCAACCGCACTAGTAGGCATGACACTTGGGCCAGAGGTAGCTGAGGAGCTGTACATGGAGATGATCCAAGAAGGATTCAGTAATGCTATCCAGACCAGCGTGGGCGGAGCACTACAAGCAATGCTAAACGTATGGCGTGGCGGTATGCCACCAAACCCAGATGAGCTGGAGGCTGTCGTTGGTAAAGTAGCGGATGTAGACGAAGACACTCTAGCCCTGCTGATCGCTATGAGTGGATCAAACATCCCAACGACATTCTATAGGGTAAGCCGCGGATTCGACATGTACGTTGACGAGCAGACTAGAATAGTGCGTGAGCAATTAATAGATGTTCTCAATAAACTAAACAATGTTATAACATGGCTGTATGAGGCTGCTAGAACACTTAGCGTGAACGAGTTTGAAGAGGTTCTTAGCACTATTAAAGAAGCATACACCAAGGGAATAAACCTGCTTGACTCTGTAGCCGAGAGGGCTCTCTCACGATTACAAGAATTGAAAACCGAGTGTGAAACAGCAAAGGCGTGGTTCCAGTACTCCCAGGCTTACCCAGAGACCCCTCTTATCACTGATTTAGAATTGACATACGTGGCGATCGAGAACGGGGAAGAAGCTGACGCCACCTACAACACCTATCTAAGTATTAAATCCGCTATCGAGACGGCTTTAGCGAATGTAGACGTGCAGGTTGATACCATTGTATCAAAGATTAATGACATTATAGCAAGGTATGTTGAGCACCTCAATAAGATTATTGAAGCGGGTGCTATCGACTTTAGCGGAGACATTAGTAAGCTACAGGGTGCTCTGCAGAAGCTGATAGCCTACAGGAACGCTAAAGACACTAGCACTAAGATAGAATCACCAGTAGAGATCATAGGAGAGAACACTTTCGTGGAGATCCCAGAACTATACAGCCTGTACCTGACTGTTACGGCGGCGTAGCACAATGCCTCGCAGAGCTAAACACGAGGCCAGGGATCGCCATCACGAGCGCAGGCGCGATATTAGAAGACGTATGTATGAGGAGTTTAGGCGTAGGCTTGCAGAAGCTCTTAGAAAGCGTTTCAGAGACTCTATTAGACGCTTGAGGAGAGAGTACGAGGAGATAAGGGAGAGGCTTTCAATACTAAGAGACATCATTATGGGTAGAGCACGGGTAGTATTCAAGGTAGAGCACTACTATTTCTTCAAAAACAAGCGCGTATACTACACCTACGATAAACTGCTAATGTCTCTGCCAGAGGACATGAGGAATATTGTAGTGAACGTGCTACAGTCAATATCTAGAGGAAAGGGACTAGACCCGAGAATACTCATACAGTATCGCTGGATAAGGTACTTTCTACAACTATACATAGCATACTACAGCAAATACCCGTGCAAGCACATGGCCTACGCTATCAAGCTAACACCCGTAACAATATACTTCTTTAAGGGAATAAGGATCACATACTACTATATTAGATGGGCATACGCTAGAGACGTTAAAGCAGACCCATACCTGGGGCGTACTAGGGGCGTAGACTTCTACGTTACGTTCATGCGCTATAAATTCGACGACGATCTATTAAACAGTATGCTGGTAGGCGACGAGGGTACGGGAGACTGGAACGACAGTGTTACAGCCATTAGGAACGATCTAAGGCAGAGCGAGGTAAAAATACCCCTTAGAAGGGCTGTCCTGCAGCCACACTGGGTAAAATACTACTTTGCTAAAATGATCGGCAAGCCCGAGGTAACAACAATAGTAGGACACTGTAGCGTATACGGGATACTGGAGAGGCCCAGCAAAACACTTAGAGAACTACAAGTAGGCTATAGAAGGATCTACGGTACAAGACCAAGGCACAGGATAAAGGAAATATTATACAGGACTGGGCTAAGAATCTAACAGGTGCTACATATATGGATAAGATAAGGGAGCTTCTGGAAAAGATAAGGAAAGAAGCTAGGGAGAAAACACTAGAGAGGCTTAAGAAGACGGGAAGGGATGTAAACCTAATGTTCTTCACGATAATAGCTGAAGTCTATAGCATGGAAACACTCATAGAGGAACTGCTTAAGGCTCTTAACGAGCTAGACGAGAAATACGGTAAAAAACAGCCTATACCACAATTACCCGCTAAGCAAGGGCTCAAGCTTGTTAAGAAGCCATGAAGCCGTCCACCTAACCTTGTTGATTTTTTTCCTAACAACGTCCTTGGTTAAATCAAACTTATTGCTCTTCTCGTTAGCCTTGGCATAGATTTCCTTAGCCATATCATAGACCTGCTTAGCCATCTCCTTCTCCCTATCATTTAACGGGGCTTCTATCTGATCCACAACTATTATAGCGGATTTAAGGTATGTTTTAGCAGCCGTTATCAACCCTCCTTCTGATATTACTCGTGGCTCATTAGTAGCAAAGAGACAAAAGTATGAACGCCTTACAAGCTCATAGGCGATTTTAAGGAGCTTTTCATTCGACACGGCTTAGCCCCAGTTAAAAGATAGGGCGATCAAGCCTTATAAAGCTTTCCTTAAATATTTCCTTAAATATCTATTGTGGTATCACTATTTTAACCCCTACTAAAGCACCCAAGATAAGCAGTAATGGAGTTACCACATACTGTAAAAGAAGTTTAAGAGAATGGTTATAAGAAAGCATAAGTGCAACTTTTACCTCTAGCTTCTCTACACGGCTCTTAAGCTCCTGTATCTCGTTTTTAAGCTCGCTAACATTCTCCTTTGTCTTCGACATCTCATCGTTTAGTTCATTAAGCTTCTTATAAATGCTCCTAAGACTAGACCTAATATCATCTACCACGAGTAGACACCATATACATATATGTGTAAAAATAAGCTATTTTAGGTTATGCTATCAGCTAGTTCGTATCATGTCAGAAACGGCTTTAAGAGAGCTACCAGCCTCTCACCAATACGTTCCCATGTATAATTCCTTCTAACATACTCCGCGATCCTCTCATACTTCTTGCTAAGCGTATCCTTCATGGTAATAGCATATTTAAGCTTTTGATACAAGTCATCGGGATCTGGGTCTACCCCCTTTCCATCATGTATTAGCTTAGCATTAGGATCGCCCATGAACAAATCCACAAGCCTACGAGTACCAACCTGCAAACACTCTTTACAGTAGTCCTGGAAAGCCCCCCATTGACTAGTAATAACGATCTTGCCTCTAGCCAACCCTTCTAAAGCATTTAATTCGAAGCCCCCGCCCCTACTAGGAACAACAACTATATCACATACATCATACAAGTCAACCAGATCGTCATCGCTAAGCCATTTATTGAACAAAACCACGTTAGGGATGTACATCATGAACTCTATGAACGGGTCTAGTATGCCGCAGAGCTTAACGATTAAATACACGTCCTTAAACTCCTTTACGATCCTAGAAAACGCCTCGGCTACAACATCTGATCCTTTCCTGAAACCAGAATGCCATAGGAAAAACAGTATCTTAGTACCCTTCTTTTCCGCTACCTTCTTAACATCGGGGTCTTTGGGATCGCGGGGCGGTCTTAGGAAAATGCTATCTATACCATGTGGTAGGACCTCTAGCCTAGTATAGACCCCGCTATACCTGTATACGTGTTTGCAGAACGTGGATGGGAGTATAACCATGTCAAACATATTGCTAATATACGCTGCTAGCCTGCTAATACGGTTAGTATCGCATACGTCGAAGCCTATTAGCGTACTAGCCTTCTTTACAAGCCATCTAAGCCTCTTAGGAGACCCTGTTAGAGGATAGAATATAGGGTGTAGTACGGTTACTTCGCCTATATCGTCCTCGGTAAACATCTTAATATCCTTCTCAACAACCTCTACCCCATGCCTCCTTAATTCCCTTATATGGTATCTTGCCACACGCCTAAATGACACGTTTTGCCTTATCGGGTAAATGTACGTCAGCTTCCTCATTATAGATGTTCACCTCAAAGAACACTATTGGCTGCCCAGTCTTAAACTTGTAGATAAGGCTCTGGCACAGTAGCCTCATTAAATCAGATAGTGATAATCCCCCGTAGTCCGCTATAATCTCCAGTATCTCCTTCTGCCTCTTAGGTATCCTGAATGTTATGCGGGCGGTTTTAGAGTGCCCGCGCCCACCCATGCACAAATCACCACATTATACATGTCTGACACATACTTAAATAAACGTATACACTTTCTTCAAAACGGGGGATATGGTATGAGTGTTGTAGTCGAATATGTTGGGCCTGTAACCCCCCAAACCGTTCCAGCAGAGATAAAGGACAAGTGGGAGACAACATTACTAAGCAGGAGAGACCTTATCTACAGCAGGCTGATGACAAAGATACCCGATGAAGAGACATTCCAGGACAAAATAGCTGCCGCATCACACGAGGTATGGAGAACATTCGTGGCACCTGACTGGCCAGACTACTACCTAGTACTGCTTAAGCAGAACATCAAGCTGAGCATAGCATACCCCAAGTGGTTTACTGGAGTCGTAGACGCATTCAAGGAGGGCGGGAGATTCGAGAGCGGAGTATCACTTAAGAAGGACAGGCTAGACCTACTGAGATACACATTAGGGAATGTTGGAATTCGTTATCTCGGATGGGGGCCAGGATACAAGGCGGTAGGCTTTATAACGGGAGACCTTAGAGTAAAGAGGTATGTTGTCAGCGGAGAAACAGTAGTGGGAGAGCCCGTTAACGCCTTCCCAGAGGATGTTGTAAAGTTCGTTAGGCCAACATTGATAGCAATGCTGACGCAGGGAGCGGTCTTAGCACTCTATGCCCACGAGCACGGCTTAGCCGCTTTAAGAGACCAGGTTATTAGCATAGTGAACGCTAAGACAGACAGCATCTGCACAAGCCTCAAGAAAACAGAGTACACACTAGTCTACGCCAGGCTAGAGTACGATCCAGACGAGAACGTGATAAAAGTACACTCTAGAGTCGAGAGCTGACCACGGTAAAAAAGAATTGTTTTAAAAACAATCCTTTTTTCCCCACACTCTCCTACTCCCTTATGGTAGGTAGTTACCATATACTGCTACTATGCTCCACACCTGTATGTCATCTTCCGTTATCTTTGCTGTCTCCCTACCCCTGATCGGCTTCTTCAAGACAACAACATAGATTATGTCATCCTCCATGAACTCGTAGAGCCCGCTACTAGGCTCCAGCTTGACCCCGATCCTCTCAAAGTACTTGTTTAAAAGCTCTATGGTAGCGGGGTGCCTAATATACGATACTACATCAGCATTAAACTTAACCCTCTTCTCGGCAATCTCGGATAACATTGTCTCCAAGGAAATAGGCTTAGCGTAGATTGTCACGTCTCTTTTAAACATATTTAAAGGCATGGAGTTCAGGAGGACGATCCTCATACAACCACCCTACAATATCCTACTATATTTTGAGTGAATTTTTAAAGGTAACGCCTATAAGTACTCTACTACAAAACTAATGCAGGGGGTGCAAATGGTGTACAGAGACCGCGTGAACGTAAGCCTCTACAAGACAACCCTCGACAAAATAGAGGAAATATCCCAGGTCTTCAAAAAGAACGGGCTTAAGTATAGTAAATGCTATATCGTTGACATCGCGGTAAGGCTACTATACAGCATGGTGTTCGGTAAAACAGACAGGGAGGTAAGCGGGATAATAGAGTCAATAATAAGGAGGCGCAATATCTAGCAATAAAGCATGAGAGGAAGAAGACATGGAGCTTATACTTGGGCTTTTCATAGTAGCGTGTCTATTATCGGTTATTGGTTTAATGCTAATGTGCTACGGCTTCGAAGACGAGGATCACGTCAAGTTCATTTTCGGCTTAATACTAGTAGTGATATACTACATTATAGTATGTATAACAGTTATAACGCTGGTTATGAAAACACTCTCCTAAACACCATTCTTTTTTATCTACCCCGATACCTATTCTCTAAACTAGGTGTCTTACACAGTGTCGAACACCAGCAGACAACACGTCTATATTTCTTCATCAAGCATAGGCAAGCTAGTGGACACCGAGTACGGAAGATACCTGCTAGACCTGGCTCTTAATCCGCTAAGACGCGATCAAGTAGTATTTTTGCTGATAAGCGAAGACGGGAAAATAGAAGCGGCCCTAGAAGGCGTTCCTTGGAAAGGAAAGTACATTATTAAACGAGAGACAGAAGGCTTACCGCCTTCACGGCTACTCTACAGCATAAACGACATAGTAAACGCTCCCACGCTGCCATTGGAGAAAGCATTTGATTTAGCCCACGAGGTTCTTACACAAACAGTCGTCTTTAACGACCTTAGAGTCTATGACATTGTAACAGCGTGGTGCATGTACACATGGCTTAGAGGGCTCTTTCCCAAGAACGTTAATTTGTATTTCTTGGGATTGCCTGGTACTGGTAAATCACAGGCACTGAAATACTGTAAGCACTTCGCCCGCTATGTCGTAGACTACGATCCCACATCCGAGAAAAGCTATAAATGGAACATAAGCTTCACGTTGGGAGTCTTAGCAATAGATGAGGCGGAATATATTAATAGGATTAAGGCGGCTAAACTCCGTAAGTATCACGAGACTGATGTTACCGAGACAAGGGTAATCGGTCTACCACTAGTTGGGCTTACACCAATTGACCTTAGAGTAGACGCTCCCATTGTCATGGCTGCTACCCATCCCCCGCCCGATACCGCCTTCATGCAGAGAGGCTATATAATAAGGATGACAAAGGGTTCTCCACGGATAAAGGACTTCGACCTGATACCAGACCTTGATTTTAGGAAAATAGTGTTTGCTAAAAGCGTACTATGTAACTGGAAGCGAGTCTGGGAGAGCCTAACGAAAGTATACTTTAAACTATCCGCACGAAACCTAGATGAGCGCGTGAAAGACCTGGCTTTACCTATCTGTGCAATTTTAGACACGCTTAGTTTTGATTACGAGTGGGTTCTGGAGTACGCTAAATACAGTTTCACACAAGGAAACTTCGCTAGCCTGGAATCAGCGGTATTCATAGAGTCTTTGCTACATGTTGTAAAAGACGCTAAGACAATAGACGGCAAGTACGTTATAGACATGGGTGATGCGGTAGAGAAAGTATCCAAGACCGCCAGTAAACTAGGCGTGTCCACGAGCAAGCTATCCTACTTCATACAGTATCTTTTCTCTGGCTGCGAGGTCAGTGTTTTGAACGGGGGCCTGTACTATGTCTGCGACAAGAAGACAATAGATGCTTTCCTAAGGTCTACTACCCTGGAAAAAGAGGACTCGTACCTGCTGGGAGTAGTGCCAAAAAACGCCAGCAGGTTCCTGCTCAGCCTTGCCCAGTCTTGCTACTCGTATGTTAAGAACCAGCGCCTGTGTGAAACGGGTAAGGAGAAAGAGCTAGTACCCTACACTATTATTAGAAAGTATGCTGTGGACCGTGCTTACCGCAAGATTACGGATAGTAGGCTGCTCGAGATTTTTAGGCGGAATCTCGTAGACAGGTATCCTCCTTCCTGGATACTGTACCTGGGTATACGGCCCGCCCGCTTAGACAATGGTGTATACGGCCTGGAGCTGGACCTTAGGCGTATCTGCAGGTTCCTGCCCCTGCTTGAGGACCCGCTTGCACAGTACTGTGTACGGGTATACATTGCTGACTCCCACAGGAAGAGATGGAAAAGGAATAGGTAGCAACAGCTTCTTTATCGGCTCTACTCTGGCTTCCCGCTCCTACTGTATTCTAGCAGATAGCATAGTCTACTGCTCCAGCATTGAATAGGCTATGGTGTCCTGCCCTAGGACTCGAGTCCCATACGCCAGCAGCAGCAGGGGCTAGCCACTCTACACCAGCAGCGGCACCAGGCACTAGGAGAGACAAGCAGGCACGTACCTGCCAGACCACATACATTCCCACATGCGGTGAAACACAGCTACAGCAGTGCCTATCACAGCCAGCAGGCACTAGCAAGCATACACACATACAGGCATACACCCGCATACCACCAGCAGCAAGCACACACGGCTAAAACCACACAGCAATACCACAGCACGCTTACACGAGAAAGCACAGCCAGGAAACAACACTAGGATCCCCATACAAGAACAAGACACAAGCACAGCACAGCAACAAAAACACCCACAACACCATGCTGGAAAAACCAGAGCAACACAACACCACATACAAGCACACACAACACAATATACGAGAAAACAAGCAAGGACT